>VMHT01171169.1_pt1 | contig 89167 bp, 70 predicted proteins | sample 4693611 | NCBI WGS metagenome assembly VMHT01 (sample SAMN12280063, study PRJNA550983) | marine metagenome | isolation source: seawater sampled from same location over 5 years 0.02-0.2 micron viral filtrate | place: USA: collected off the coast of southern California halfway between the port... ...
CGGCGATGGTCAGGCGCTAAATCAACATGCCTACTTTGTGGAGTTTGCCAGCCAGATAGCCGCCATTGCCCATATGCCGGTCATGACCACCGGCGGGATTAACAGCGAAGCAAGTGCCAATCGAGTATTGGCGCAGGGATGCCAGTTAGTGGGATTAGCCAGTGCTCTGGCCATAACACCGAATCTGGCTTTGAAATGGCAACAGGGCAGTGAAGAGTCCGGGGTAGCCCCGCGTTGTACCTGGCAGGACAAAACCCTGGCCTCACTGGTAACGATGGCTATGATTCGGCGGCAGTTACGCCGCCTGGGCAATGATTTGTCGACTCAGCCGGTTCCGTCACAGTTGTGGAGCCTGCTGCAGGATTTGCGACATCGCAAAAAAATGACCCGGCGTTATCATCAGTTTATAAATCAGTAATACCAGGGGTATAGCAGCAGAGGGCATAACAGTGCTGATGCAGCGTTTGTTCCCTTTGCTGCGGCCCTTTGCTGCGGCGCCCGCAATACACGACAACACATAACAACCCACAAAAATACACCGTGTGGTGGTGTCGTTAACGGCTTACCCGGTTATTAAACGCTGTGCTTCATTACCCGTTCTTTCTGGCGTTGCCAGTCACGATCTTTCACGGCATCACGTTTATCATGGTCGTGCTTACCTTTAGCCAGATAAATTTCCAGCTTAACCCAGCATTTTTTCCAGTACATGGCACTGGCCACGATGGAATAACCCTGGCGATCCCGTGCCCCCATCAGCCGCTCAAGCTCACGCTTTTTAAGCAGTAATTTACGGGCACGTTCCGGGGCACACACAACGTGGGTGGAAGCCTGTTGTAACGGCGTGATCCGACAGCCTACCAAATAGGCTTCGCCATTTTGAAAAATGATGTAGTTATCGGTCAGGTTTACCTTACCTTCACGAATACTTTTGACTTCCCATCCCTGCAACGACATACCCGCCTCAAATTTGTCTTCAAGGTGATAATCGTGACGAGCTTTTTTGTTCAGCGCGATGGTGCCGCTGGTGTTTTTGTTTGCTTTATTTCGTTTCATAACCGCCATTATACCGATTGCGTATTTAATGTCTTTAATTTAAGGCGTTAGCCAATGCTGTTGTTACGCTTGTCAGCCAGATATGGGGCACAAATCGGCATTTTTCAAAGTGTAGGTTAAGCACAATAACTCATGGTAGAATGCCAGCCAGTGTTTAATGTAGTTAGTGAATTTTAATGCCGACGATTCAAAGAAGTGCGCTGGTCAATCACAGTGCTCAAGCTATGTACAATTTGGTCAACGACGTAGAATCCTATCCTGAATTTTTACCCGGCTGTAAAGACAGTAAAATTGTGGAACAGGGGCCTGATTCAATGCAAGCGTCTCTGTTGGTGGCAAAAGCCGGGGTAAAGCAGTGGTTTACGACCAAAAATATTCTGCATCCGGCCCGACACATTGATATGCAGTTAATTGATGGGCCATTCAAACAGCTGACAGGAGGCTGGACCTTCTCACCGTTATCCGATGAAGCCTGCAAAATTGAGCTGAATTTACAGTTTGAATTTACCAGCAAGCTCACAGAGATGGCGTTTGGAAAGATCTTCAATGCGCTGGCGGCCAGCATGGTGAAAGCCTTTACCGAACGCGCAAAACAGGTGTACTGAAGATGCGCCTGCTCAATACCGAGGTGGCTTATGCCTTACCCGGCAAACAGTCAATAATTGAAGTCGCGATTGCGGAAGGTTCTACGGTTCAGGAGGTTATCGAGGCTTCCAAAATTACCGAGCAATATCCCGAAATTGATTTGAGCACCGCGAAAGTCGGTATCTGGAGTAAGGTAGTTAAGCTAAACGAAACGGTCAGAGATGGTGATAGGGTAGAGATTTACCGGCCTTTGATTGCCGATCCAAAAGAAGTACGTAAAAAGCGTGCCGAACGCGCTAAACAAGAAGGTCGGGCTGACAAGGTCACCGGCGGGCGACCCAGTCAGGCCAAAACTTCTTCACAGGACTAGGGATTCCGATCTGAAATGCTGCCCACTTCCAAAAAGGGCGAGGCATCAATTTTCTCAGCATCCATCATGGTCGCAATACGTTGCATCGTTGCGACCATCTGGCTTTGCTCCCATTCTTTCAAATGATTAAACCGATCAATAAAGTGCTCCTGTAAAGGGCGCGGCGCGCTTTCGAGCGCCACATTCCCTTTGTCGGTCAGATGCACGCTTACCTTACGTTTATCTTTGATGCTGCGTATACGCTGGGCCAGGCCCCGCGTTTCAAGACGATCCAGAATATTGGTGATCGTAGCAGGGCTCAAATTGATACTTTCTGCAATCTGACGAACCATCACGCCAGGATTGGCTTCAATATTTTGCATAACCATAAGTTGGGGGCCGGTGAGGCCCACATCCTTACTTAGCTGCTTACTACGCAAATCCACCGCGCGTATCACGCGGCGTAGTGCGACCAATAATTCCTCTTCTTTACGCATGCATAGTGTCCTGTGTTCTCCCGTAGGGACTTACTTCATCAGATGAAGAAAGTGCTGATGTTTGTGGTAATGATCTATGACATCGTTGATGATGGCAAGCTTAGACCAACCCACGATATCGTAATTCTGACCACCTTCGCTTAAATGAACCTCGGCGCGGCAATAGGTCTGATCTGCCGCATTAGCCGTGGCGGTGCCGTCTTCGCTGGGCACAAACTCAGGCTGTTCTTCCATAGTGACATAGACCGCATAGACAAAGTTCATCTCATCGCCCATGCCGACGGTCAGTCGCAGAGACTCGGACTTGCTTTCAAGTTCAACATTAAAGCCTTGCTCTTCAAACTCAGTACCCACTTCGCGCAGCGCCGGTTCAGCGGTTTTTTGCATAAAGCGATGTACGGTACGTTCATTAGGAAAGCTGGTGATGTTTTCCAGCCGGTCTCGCCAGTTTTTGTCTGCTTCAGTAGGCTGGGGTTGCATCGCCGTCAGCAGCAGGCTTTCGCGTTTATTACCATCTATGCGTAGGGCTTTGAGTAAGCCATACATGGCAATCAGCAGGATCACCGCAAAGGGCAGCGCCGAGACAATGGTCATGGTTTGCAATGCGCTAAGACCACCGGCATACAGCAGGATAGACGCTACCACGCCAACTAGAACTGCCCAGTACACACGTTGCCATAACGGCGTGTTGTTGCTGCCGTGAGAACAAAGCATATCTACGACCATGGCCCCGGAGTCACAGGAGGTAACAAAGAAAATCATCACCATGACTACGGCCAGCATCGTTAACACATCCGAGAACGGGAAGTTCTCTAAGAACACGAAGAGGGCCACCGAGGAGTCGTCCTGAACCATACTGGCCAGTTGCGTCACCCCCTGGTTTAACACCAGATCAATGGCGGTATTACCAAATACCGTCATCCACAATAAGGTAAAGGCGGTAGGGATAAGCAACACACCGAAGATAAATTCGCGAATGGTACGGCCATAGGAAACCCGGGCAATAAACAAACCAACAAACGGTGCCCAGGCTAACCACCAGCCCCAATAGAAGATGGTCCAGCCACCAATCCAGTCGGTTTTATCATAGGCAAATAAGTTCAGCGTATTACGCACAATATCCGACAAATACGCGCCGGTATTTTGTATATAGACTTGCAGAATGAATACCGTTGGGCCCACCACAAAAATAAACAGCAGCAGCAAAATCGCTAACACCATATTGGTTTCGGATAACCGGCGGATGCCTTTTTCAAGACCGGTGGCTACCGACACAATGGCCAGCAGTACTACAAAACCCATAATGGCAATCTGAATCAAGTTGGTGTTCGGTATACCAAACACATAGCTTAAGCCGGAGTTAATCTGTGCAGCCCCCAGACCCAGCGAGGTGGACACACCAAAGATTGTCGAGGTAACCGCAAAGATATCGACAATATGACCAGTCCATCCATAAATCTTATCACCGATAAGCGGATACAAGGCCGAGCGCATTGTCAGGGGTAAATTATGGCGAAACGCAAAGTAGCCCAGAATCAGTGCCACGATGGCGTAAATAGCCCAGGCGTGAACGCCCCAGTGAAAAAACGTCGTTTTCATGGCTTCACGAACCGCATCTACCGTGCCGGGTTCGGCGGTTGGCGGGGTCTGGAAATGCATTATAGGCTCAGCCACACCAAAAAACATCAGACCAATGCCCATGCCCGCGGCAAACAGCATCGAGATCCAGGTTGGCATCGAAAACTCAGGTTTTGAATGATCTGGGCCTAGGCGCATCTCACCAAAACGAGAAACACCAAGATACACCACAAAAATCAGAATGCTGGCGACGGTGGCGACATAAAACCAGCTGCCATTTGTGACTATGGTGTCCTGCGCCCCCTGAAAAATCTGGCCGGCGAAATCGGGACCAGAGGCGGCAAAGGCCATAAGTGCAGCTATCAATATGGACGAAGATATAAATACCTTCTTGTTCAATTGACCTTGTTCGGGTTCATCACTGCTCACGTGAAAGTCCTTCTGTTGCTTAAAAGTAAAACGACTTACTGCACACAGGCAATAGGTGCGGCGGAATATACGCGAAGCGCAGACAAATTTAAACTTTTGACGTAATTATTAGAGTTCAAAGTTATTTTTGTGTAGATTTAGAAGAAAATAATACGAAAAACAGTGAAAATCAGCTTAAGTCTTAGAAAAAATAATAAGACGCGAAGGTAATCGTGCCGTTAATAGCTAAAATGTAATCACTGTGCTAACTATTTATCGTAATTTTTTTGATTATTCTTTTAAAATACAGGGAACACCGCGTTATGAAAAAGTCTCAGCTAAGTTGCGCCATTCTGGCCGCACTGGCATCGGTATCAGTCCACGCCCAGCAAAATGACAACAATAGTCCGGCGGCAAAAATAGAAACCATTGAAGTTACCGCGACCAAACGGGCCGAATCTATTCAGGATGTACCCGTAGCAGTAACCGCCTTAAATGGCGAAGCGCTGGAAAATATGGGCATCGATAACTTTCAGGATTATGTCGAGTTTCTGCCTAATGTAACTTTTCAGGGCACCGGACCCGGCCAGAATGAGATTTATATTCGGGGCGCCGCCACCACCCAATCCAACATCATGTTGTCTTCGGTCCAGGCGCTGCAGCCTTCCGTGGCGTTTTATGTTGATGAACAACCGGTTTCCATGGCTGGACGAAATCTGGATGTTTACGCCACCGATGTAGAGCGGGTTGAAGTACTTCCGGGTCCGCAGGGCACCTTGTTCGGGGCCAGCTCGCAAGCCGGAACGGTGCGTTTAATCACCAAAAAACCACAGCATGACGCCTTTACCGCCGGTGCGGATACCAATATCTCGTTTACCAAAGGTGGTGATATGAGTAATGCGGTAGAAGCCTATTTCAATATGCCGCTGACCGACGATTTGGCGGTACGCGTAGCAGCGTACAACGACCAGCAGGGTGGCTGGATTGACAATGTTCTGAATGAGCCAGGCGAAGGCGGTTACATCAGCAGTGCCCAGGTGATCAGTCGTATTTCGGGCGGCGTGCTCGCTGACCCGGTGGCCATGGACGCTAACCGCATTACCAACCCTGATATCAACAGCCCGGTAAATGCGGCTGTGGTCTCACCGCGCAATGATGCCCTGGTTGAAGACAACTTTAATGACGCCAGCTATGCCGGTGCCCGTTTTGGTCTTTCCTATCTGTTTAATGACGACTGGGATTTACTGGTTCAGCATACCCAGCAGACGCTGGAAACCGAGGGCGTATTTGCCTACGACCCGAACCTGGAAGGCGAAAGCTCCACTAACCGCTTTCAGCCGGAAGAAAATACCGATGAGTTTGGCCTGACGACCTGGACGTTGGAAGGGCGCCTGGAAAAGCTGGATTTGGTGTATACCGGTGGCTATCTGGATCGGGAAATTGACACTCTGGCCGATTATACCGGTTATACCAATGGCGGCTTATTTTCGGCCTTTTATGTGTGTAATTATGGTGAAGGTGTAGCGGCCAAGGATGAGCGTTGTTTGGATCCGACCAAGTATTACCGTGAAGACACCACTACCACCCGTACTACCCATGAGTTACGCTTTAACACTACCATGGATACACCATGGCGGGTCACCGCCGGCTTATTTTATGATGATCAGGAAGTGGCGACCGTTGGTCAGTTTAACATCGCCAGCACCGAAAAATTTCCGGATTTAAATACCACATTGCTTGGGCAAGAAAATATCAATAGTGATGGCGGACCGTTCCCGGCTGATGTGAGTTTTGTCAATGATATTACCCATACTATTGAGCAGGTCGCCGTCTTTGGTCAGCTGGAATACGACCTTACCAAAGACCTGACGGCCAGTATTGGCGCGCGCTGGTATCAAATTGATGATGAGTACAAAGGGTCGACGTCCACCGTAGACGTGTCCCGTCGTATCCGTGCTTTCGGAACCCTGGACGAAAGTGAACTGGCCGCCGTGGGCCTGGATCCGGTGGCGGTTAATGCGGCTATCGACAGCGGTCAGTTGATTATCGATGACCTGGAGTCAGATGGCGTACTGTCGGTGGATGACACCATCTTTAAATTCTCGCTGGATTACAAACTTAGCGATGATGTACTGGTGTTTGCCAATTACTCTGAAGGTTTCCGCCCCCCGGTAACCAATCGGGTTGGTGGCGGTCTGGCGTCAAACCAGTCGGGTAAGTTTGAAAACTTCCGGATCCCGGTTTATTCAACTACCGATACGCTGGACAACTATGAAGTGGGCATGAAAGGCGACTTTCTGGATGGGATTTTACGGGTCAATGCCACGGCGTATTACTCTGAAATTACCGACCTGCAGACCTCGCGTTTTGATCCCACCAACATCTCCTTTCTGGTGTTTACCGACAATGTGGGCGATGCGGAAATCAAAGGGATGGACGCCAATATTACCTGGCTGGCCACCGATGATTTGGTGATCAATGCAGCCTTCAGCTTGCTGGATACGGAACTGACCCGTATCAACTCAGAGCTGGCCGGCATTTCCGCGGGTGTGGGGTCTGAGCTGCCTTATTCGGCGAATTTCTCAGGCAACATTAATGCCCGATACTTCTTTGAGATGCAGGAAGGCCGCCGTGGCTATGTTAACGGGTCGGTGAGCTACACTGGCGACCGTCTGGCTGGCATGGTGATGGATGCCTACGTAATGGAAGATGCGACCCGCCTTATTTATGGCATCGGTTCGGGTTTGTCTATTGAAGATGAAGCGGCGGTGTATGAAGGTGTGACCTATGGCAATGCTGACGGTGAAACTTTCCGGGGCGGTCGTTATGTGCAGGATTCGTACTTTATTGCGAACCTGGCCGTCGGCGTCACCAACGACGTTTGGAAAGCCGAGCTTTATATCGATAATGTGCTGGATGAAAACGCGGTATTAAACATCGATACTCAGCAATTCACGCCTAAAGTGGTCACTAATCGCCCGCGTACTATTGGGGTGAGATTGTCTTACGACTACTACTAAACCCGGTTTAAGGTACTATTAACGGCAACCCGAGGGTTGCCGTTTTCATTTTTCCAAAGACAAAGAATTTATGGCTGAACAAGCACCTAGATCATCTAAAGCAACATCGCTGGCTAAGATTCAACAAGCGATAGGTCAATCCCAATTAGCCGATGCGATTTTAATGTGTAAAAATCAGCTGGCGCAAGCCTCTGAGTCAGGCGAGCAGGTTCAGCTATGGTACATGCTGGCCGTGGCGCAGCGCTTGAGTAAGCAGCCTGATGAAGCGCTAAATACATTACAAAAGTTATTGGAAGTGAAGCCTGATCATGGCCGGGCTTTTCAGGAAAAAGGCTATTGTTTACGCAGTATGGACCAGGTCCGCGAGGCAGCCAGTGCATTTTATCAGGCCACCCGGTTTAATCCCGCGTTGGTCAGTGCCTGGCAGCAACTCCTCACAGAGTATCAGGCATCGGGGAATAGCAGTGCGTTGCAAGTGGCTACCAAGCAGCTGGATTACTTGCACAGTTTACCGCGACCGGTGCTCGGCGCCTACGACCTGATGTACGAAGGTCAGCTTTATAAAGCCGAACAGGTTTGCCGAAAATTTTTACAGCAACACAAGCATCATTTTGAAGCAATGTTGCTGCTGGCCGAGCTGGGCATTCGTATGAAGGTGTACCACGATGCCGAATTTTTGCTAGAAAGCTGCACCGCTTTGTATCCCGACGACGAGCGTGGCCAGATTGCCTATCAGGGCTTATTGCTGAAGCTGGGAAAATATCCGCAGGCAGTCAGTCTGGCCCGGCAGCGGTTACAGCGCAACCCGGATAATCAGGCTGCGCTGAGCGCGCTGGCCGAAGGCTTAAGCGGTACCGGCGAGCTTACTGAAGCCGTGGCAATTTACCAGCAGCTGCTTGATGCCAATCCTGATAAACCCGGCCTGTGGTTAGCGTTGGGGCATTTGTACAAAAGCCTGGGTGAGCTTGAACAGGCAATCAGTGCCTATATGAAAGCGGTGCAGTACCAGCCAGACTTAGGGGATGCGTACTGGAGCCTGGCGAATACCAAAACTTACCGCTTTAGCGAGACCTTGCTTAAACAAATGCAGCAATTTGAAGCCGCGCCCAACACCGGGCTGATTGATCGCATTCATTTATGTTTTGCCCTGGGGAAAGCGTGGGAAGACAAAGCGGATTATCAGCAGTCATTTGAGTTTTATCAGCGTGGCAATCGCCTACAAAAATCCACCCAGGATTTTGATATACGACGTACCGAAAAAGCCTTACAAACTCAGCAGCAGGTCTGTGACACCTCACTGTTTGAGCCAGGGTATGGGCACCGATCCTCTGATCCGATTTTTATCGTCGGTTTGCCCCGGGCCGGTTCAACCTTACTGGAACAGATTCTATCCTCACATTCGCAGATAGACGGCACCATGGAGCTGCATGATATTTTAGGAATCGCGTCTGCGCTGGCAGGGCAGAAAGATGGCTACCCCCATCAGCTGCATAGTCTCAGCGATTCGCAGTGTCGGGCCCTGGGCCAGCAGTATCTGGATCAGACCCGTGTATACCGGCAGGGCGGGCGCTTTTTTATCGATAAGATGCCCAACAATTTTGTGCACATTGGTTTGATTAAGCGAATTCTGCCTAATGCCCGAATTATAGATGCCCGTCGTGACCCGCTGGCGTGTTGTTTCAGTGGCTATAAACAATTATTTGGGGACGGTCAGGAGTTCAGCTACGACCTTCAGGACATTGGTCGCTATTATCAGGCTTATGAACAACTGATGAACCATTGGCATCAGGTACTGCCCGGCCAGATTCTGACCGTGCAGCATGAGGCAGTACTGGATGATCTTGAAGGGCAGGTACGCCGTTTGCTGGCCTTTATCGGCGTAGAATTTGAGGCGCAGTGTCTGGAGTTTTATAACACCCGGCGGGCCATCAAAACCCCTAGCTCCGAACAGGTGCGCCAGCCTATTTATCAAAGCGGCCGGCATCAGTATAAGGCATTTACTGAATACCTGACGCCGCTGTATGACGCCTTACAGCTGACCCCGCCGCAGGACTAGTATTTGCGGCGCTGTAACCCCGTTTCGGCCAGAATTTTGGCCGAGATTTCTTCAACCGAATAACGGGTACTGTTTAAAAACGGAATTTTTTCGCGACGGTAGAGGTTTTCGACCTCCCGCAATTCCATCCGACATTGCTGCATCGAGGCGTAGCGACTGTTCGCCCGACGTTCCGAGCGTATCTGATGTAGCCTTTCGGGGTGGATGGTCAGTCCGAACAATTTGTTTTTATACCGGCGCAGCGCGGACGGTATCTTCAGCATATCCCCCATGTCTTCTTCGGTGAACGGATAGTTGGCGGCCTTAATGCCATATTGTAAGGCCAGATATAAACTGGTGGGGGTTTTGCCGGAGCGGGACACGCCCACCAAAATAATATCGGCATCGCCATATTCTTTAAGATTGGAACCATCATCGTTGGCCAGCGCATAGTTCACTGCTTCGATACGTATATCGTAGGTGGTTTCATGGATACTGTGGGTGCGGTGCTTTTCCGGTTTGGAGGGCACGCCCAGTACTTTTTCAAGCGGGGCTACAAACTGGTCCAGAAAATTGTAGTTAATGCCCACTGACCGCGAGACTATCTTGCGCACATCTACATTCACAATTGTATAAAAAACGAGCGGCCGTTCTCCGCTATCTTGAAAACTTTCAGATATTTGTTCAAGCACCCGATAAGCATGTTCTTCAGTTTCAACGAATGGAATAGTTTGATGTTTCAGCTCCATTGGGAACAGAGACAGCAATGCGTGACCAAAAACTTCTGCGGTGATGGCTGTACCATCTGAAATATAATATGCGGTTCTCACAGCCGGTCCTTCTTTTTGGTGTAATAAATTTACAGAATTAATAAAAAGTTTACTTTCATTTTTCGCCCATTCTATGATGGTTTCAACGAAAAGCCAGCCGGATAACCACGAAATGTGAGTTCGGTTGTCAAACTCAATCCATTTTAATGGACACTATTATAGTCAAAGCGCTGGAGGCTCAGGCTGTGCAAGAATACGTACTTTGGTATCAAGAGTTGGGGATGCAGGATGTCGGTCGTGTAGGCGGCAAAAATGCATCATTGGGCGAAATGATTTCAAATCTGGCTAATGCAGGCGTTCAGGTACCTGGTGGGTTTGCTACCACGGCGGAAGCTTTCAACAAGTTTTTGTTGCAAAGCGGATTGGATGATCGGATTCATCAGGTGCTCGATTCGCTGGATGTGGATGATGTGGATGCACTGGCAGAAGCCGGTACCAAGATTCGCCAGTGGATTGTCGATACTCCATTTGAACCTGAGCTGGAAGCAGCGATTGGTTCGGCGTTTAAAACCTTACAGGGTGATGCCGGAGAAGAAGCCTCCTTTGCGGTACGTTCCTCGGCAACCGCAGAAGACATGCCGGATGCATCCTTTGCCGGACAGCAGGAAACCTTTTTGAACGTTAAAGGGTACGATTCAGTTCTCGTGGCCATCAAGTATGTTTATGCTTCTTTGTTTAACGACCGGGCAATTTCGTATCGGGTGCATCAGGGTTACGACCACAAAGGGGTAGCACTGTCAGCAGGTGTCCAGCGCATGGTCCGCTCTGATATTGCCTCATCAGGCGTTATGTTTACCATCGACACAGAGTCTGGCTTTAACGATGTGGTCTTTATCACGAGCTCGGTAGGTCTGGGTGAAATGGTAGTGCAGGGCGCGGTAAACCCAGATGAATTCTATGTTCATAAACCTACACTTAAACAGGACAAGCCGGCGGTTATCCGGCGTAATCTTGGCAGCAAAATGGTCAAGATGGTGTACTCGGATGATGCGGAGCACGGTAAGCAGGTCAATATCGTAGATGTTGATCGTGCCGATAGCATGAAGTTTTCACTGACCGATGCCGAAGTGCAGGAGCTGGCAAAACAGGCCGTGATCATCGAGGAGCATTATCAGCGTCCTATGGATATTGAGTGGGCCAAAGATGGTATCGATGGCCGATTGTATATCGTTCAGGCGCGCCCGGAAACTGTGCGTAGCCGTGAAGACAGCCAGACCATTGAGCGTTTTCAGTTAAAAGACCAGGGCTCGGTAATTTGTGAAGGCCGTGCAATTGGTCACAAAATTGGTGCCGGTACCGCTAAAGTGCTGGGCTCTATCGATGAGATGAATAAAATCCAGGCGGGCGATGTGCTGGTTACTGACATGACGGACCCGGACTGGGAACCCATTATGAAAAAAGCATCGGCCATTGTAACCAATCGGGGCGGCCGGACCTGTCACGCCGCCATCATCGCCCGTGAACTCGGTATTCCTGCGGTAGTGGGTTGTGGCAACGCCACTGAAAGTATCAAAACCGGTGATGCGGTAACGGTGTCATGCGCCGAAGGAGATACCGGTTATATCTATAATGCTGAGCTGGATTTTGATGTGGTCACCTCTCAGGTAGATTCGATGCCTGATCTGCCGTTAAGTGTGATGATGAACGTCGGTAACCCGGATCGCGCTTTTGACTTTGCCCGCTTACCAAACGAAGGGGTGGGGCTGGCCCGTCTTGAGTTTATTATTAACCGAATGATTGGCGTGCATCCAAAGGCACTGATCAATTTTGATGATCAGCCTGAAGAGCTTAAAGAAGAAATCTCCGACATGATTGCCGGTTACGACTCGCCCACCGAGTACTACATCGAAAAGTTGGTAGAAGGTATTGCTACCATTGGCGCCGCGTTTTCGCCGAAAAAGGTGATTGTGCGTATGTCCGACTTTAAGTCGAATGAATATTTCAATCTGGTGGGAGGCTATCAGTACGAGCCTGACGAAGAAAATCCAATGCTGGGTTTCCGCGGTGCCAGCCGTTATGTGTCAGAAGAGTTCCGGGATTGTTTTGCGCTGGAGTGCGAAGCCATTAAACGGGTCCGTAATAAAATGGGCCTGACCAACGTTGAAATCATGATCCCCTTTATCCGAACCGTGGAGGAGGGTCAGCAGGTTATCGACTTACTGGCCGAGCAGGGGCTCAAGCAGGGCGAAAACGGGCTGTGCGTGATTATGATGTGTGAGCTGCCCTCCAATGCCTTGCTGGCAGATAAGTTCCTGGATATTTTTGACGGCTTCTCCATTGGCTCGAACGATCTGACGCAGCTGACACTGGGACTGGATCGGGACTCTGGCTTGATTGCCCATCTGTTTGAAGAGCGCAACGAAGCAGTGAAAGCCTTACTGTCTATGGCAATTCAGGCTGCCAAAAAGCGTGGTAAATACGTGGGCATTTGTGGCCAGGGTCCATCGGATCATGAAGACTTTGCCGCCTGGTTGGTGAATGAAGGCATCGACTCGGTGTCACTGAACCCTGACTCCGTCGTAGAAACCTGGTTATATCTGGCCGAAAACCAAAAGTAACCATTCGCTTTATCTGGTACCAGGCCGTCCCTCAGGGGGCGGCTTTTTTATGGCCGGCAATAGTAGTCAGCATGCAGCGTGGGGGGCTACTTACCCCCGCTATTCAAAGTGAGTGGCGGTAACATTCCGCGGCAGGTATCTGGCACGAGTAGTTCTTATAAGCCTTCGCTTTAAAACCACTCGCTTTAACTTCATCCTTACTGCGTTTTTACGGACACCGCTTCCCCAGGAGCTGGTGCTTCCGGAGTGGTATTTATAAGTCCCAGTTGTGTCTGTATTGTTTCCAGACATTGGCTTACCGAGGTGACAACGGTGGTGTTCACTGTGGACGGGATACGTTTTTGTAATTCCTGCGACTCAATATCTAAATTCCACACTCCTAAGATACATAATAATGTGTCATCAATTTTGTTGAGTCTGCGACACAGACGCCGGGCAGGCATAAATGCGTCAGGTGGTAGTCCGGAAACACACACCAGGGCAGGGCGCTGCGCGGCGCTTTGGCGCGAATACTCCGAAGCAAAATTATTTGCCGCCGCAAGCTGTGACGAAATATGATGAGCGTCCAGAAAACTGGATAAAATAAGCGCAGAGAGTTCACCAATGCCTTCTTTGGTGGGCACCACCACCACCGGGCTATTGGGCCTCTCTGGTATGCTTTGATTTTTGCGGTCGCTGTCGCTCTCGTCTTCTATTGACGTTGGCGCTTGCGGTTCTGAATCACTTATTTCTGCGGGCTCAAGATCTTCGAGTAACTCAGGCACATTTTGCAAAATGAAGTTATAACGAATGTCGGCCAGATCTTCCTGGTGACGGTCTACCTCTGCCAGATTGAGCGCCGGCATAAGCAGTTGGTCAAAATATTCTGCCAGGCTATGTTCTTTTAAATAATTTTGCGACAGATACAGCATCTCGTCGTAGTCCATCGCCAACATACGCTGATAGAGCCTTTCGTGGGGTTTGAGGGCTGGCACGCTTCCCAATAACACACTGATAAAATTAAGACTGGGCACATATTTACCTAAAACCACCACGCAAACTGTCAGCGGCGTGGATAGAAACAAGCTCACCGGGCCCCATAGCCAGGTCCAGAATACCGCAGCCACCATCAGTGCGAAATTGGAAGTGCCGGTGCTCACGCCATACAGCCATGGCTCGATAATATTATTGCTGATGATCTCCAGGCTTAAAAACAATCCCAGCGCCATAAAGAACTTTGACCAGCCGGGGTCGATGGCAAACGCCAGTGCTAAGGGAAAGGCGGCGGCAAGCCAGGGCCCCAGATAAGGGATAAAGCGCAGTAGCGTGGCTAAAAAGCCCCATAGCATGGCATTGGGCACCCCAATAAAGTACAACCCGATACCGATGGGGATGCCGTAAGCGGCATTGACTATAAGCTGCATAAATAAATAGCGGGAAACCCGCTTAGCAGCTTCGTCCAGCGCTTCGGTTGCGATATTAAGCCGCCCACCACTGGATATTCGGATAAAGCGTTCCCGTAGATCTTCACGCTGGAATAAAATGGCCACCACAAAAATAGCGATGAGCGCGGTAGTGCCTAAGGGGCCAACAAAAGGGCCGAATATCTGCGAGACGGATTCAAAGAAATTCATTTTGGCGGGTCTGATTTCTACCGCCACTGGTTTGGTCACATCCACATAAGGTTGCGTCTGTTCTGGCGGAACCTCGGTGGTCTCATTATTCAGCTCCCGGCGCAAGCTTTCGACGACATCGCCGGCCCGGCTTAATGCGCCTGAGTCAGGTTGCGGACTGGAAATTTGCCGAAGCTTGCCGCGAATGGTTTGCTCGTAGCCGGGCAGTTGTTCGGCCAGACTGACTACCTGGACACTGATGGTCCAGAACGTTGCAGCAATAATACTAAAGGCAATGATCACGGTAGCGATAATGGCAACCACCCGTGGCAGGCCGATACGCTGCATTCTGATCACGAGTGGCGCCAGCAAAAAGGTCAGCATTACCGCCACCGCAATAGGCATAATCACTGCTTTTGCAAAATACAAAATGGCCACCACCAGCGACAGTCCCAGTAAGGTCATATAGCTATTGTGTTTGAGCAAATGAGCACTGTCGGCCAGCGTTTCCTTCATCGCGATTTTTCCTGTTCATTGTCGGCGGTCAGAATTGCCGCTTGTAGTTGAGAATACGTGCCAGTTCCTGATATGGCGCGAATTTACTGCCGGGTCAGCGCAAAATAATCGTCTTATGCACGTTGGCTTGCCTTACCCAGGACAAAGGAATGTTGAATCGAGTCGATCTGAAAGCAGGATTCCCTCTTATACAATCAACAGGTAATCACTAACATATTGAGAATAGAATGGCGGATATTATCGGTAAGAAGGGCTTTGCAGCGTATAAAGCACTTGATTTATTCAGACGCAAACGTCAGCACGACAGTGTATTTGAATCCCAAACCCTAAGCGCTGTGACGCGCCCGCCGGCGGTGGTAGCCTTAGCGGCTGCCGCTTATGGTGCCTCGCGGTTTTCCGATTCAAAGAAATTACAAAATACCATGTTGCGCGCTACCTTGAGTTCGGCCCTGGCGGGGCTGGTGAATGCCGGCCTGAAAAGGATTATTGGGCGCCGGCGCCCACGGGCAAACATGGGCCCGGCTTTTAAAGGGCTGAGCCTGGATGATAAACACAACTCTATGCCTTCGGGGCATGCGGCAGCGGTAACCGCGGTAGCAGCGAGTCTGCCTAAAAGTTATGGTCCTTTACTGGCCGCCGGGGCGGCAACCGCGATTATCGGACGCTCACGGACCAAGCGTGATGCGCATCATCTGACGGATGTACTGGTGGGCGGTTGTGTGGGGTTTGCGTCGGCGCATCTGGTATCCAGCCTGCTAAAAAAACCGGACAAAACAAAAGATAAGTCTCATACCACAGCTCGTTCGGAACAGGCTGGTGGCGCTGACCAAACCTACAGTCAGGGCGACTCCTATCAATCCACTGAACAGGATAATCAGAACAGTGGGAGCAATAACCAGCACGATGTGAGCTCAACGCACAAGACATCGGCTGGATCAGGCTCTGACAACACATCAGGTACGGCGGGGACTGACAAAAAAACCAGCGCTTCCAAGGCCGGAAAAGCTTCAGGCGAGTCTAAAAAGTAACCACGGCAGAGTCTTTAAACCAAAAAAGCGTGTTCCGGATAAAGGACCACGCTTTTTTTTTGCTTGGCAAAAAGAATGACGACCCTACACGGTTTAGCGAAGTTTGCGCGACAGCAATACCGCATCAATCTTACGTGCGCTGCGGGTCATTGAGCCCTGACAGAATTTAAGCCAGCCCCGGGCCCGTGGCCAGTCGTAGCTAAGTAACACCAGCCCGCCAATAACCAGCAGAATTGACCCGGGTAACAGAGTAAGTACCATACCGGCTGCAAACAACAGGCCGCCAAGCGTAAGTCGAAGTGTTTTCATCATGAATATAACTATGGGCAAACGATAACTGGCCACAGTATAGCTCAGCGGGGTGGGGAAAGAAGCCATCAGCTCGTAACAAAATGTGTTACACAAATTTGTATCACAATCTTTAGAATAGCCTAGAGGCCGAGGCGTCACCCGCGTATACTACAGGGCAGAATGTTGTTTGGAGTTAACTCATTGAATTTGCCTCGTATTGCCCCCGACAGTACTCTCGAGAAAAGTTACAAACGGTACCTGGATGCACTGCACGCCAGTGCCTTCACCGGTGATATTGAATTTCAGTATGCCAGCCGGATGGCGATGGCGACCGATAACTCGGTATACCAGGCTATCCCGCAAGCGGTAGTGTTTCCGAAAACGGTGGCTGATTTGCAATGTCTGGGCGAGCTGGCCAATCAGCATAGTAGCGTTAAGTTTGCGGCGCGGGGAGGCGGCACCGGCACCAACGGCCAGAGTCTGACCTCAGGGATCGTGGTGGACTTATCCCGGCATTTTAATCAGATTCTTGAGCTGAATATCGAACAAGGCTGGGTGCGAGTGCAAACCGGGGTAGTCAAAGACGCCCTAAACGATGTTCTGCGACCTCATGGGTATTTCTTTTCCCCGGATCTTTCTACCAGTAACCGCGCCACCCTGGGCGGTATGATCAGTACAGATGCCTCGGGGCAGGGTTCGCTGGTGTATGGAAAAACCAGCGATCATGTATTGGGACTGACCACCATTCTGGCCAATGGTGAACGTCTGGATACCACACCACTATCGATTGATGAGGCCCGCGAGGTTGCCACGCACAGCGACACCCGAGGCCGTATTGTGCGGCAGATTCTGGCTACCTGTGTCGAGAAGCGGGATGAAATTGTCGCTAAGTTTCCTCGTATGAACCGGTTTCTGACCGGTTATGACTTAGAGCATGCTTACGATGCGCAGAATCAGCGTATTGATATCAGTCGCCTGATCACCGGTGCCGAAGGCTCGCTGGGCTTTGTGGCTGAAGCCAAACTCTCAATAACCCCCATCGCCCGGCACAAAACGCTGGTAAACATTAAATACGATACCTTTGAGTCGGCATTGCGGCATGCGCCGCGCATGATTGCCGCCAAGGCCACCTCAGTTGAAACCGTAGATAGCAAGGTGCTTAACCTGGCCAAGACCGACATCATCTGGCATTCCATTTCGGGTTTGATCACCGAGGTGCCTGACCAGCCGATGCTCGGGCTTAATATGGTGGAGTACAACAGCAACGACCAGCAAGAAATTGATGCGCGTATAGCGGCGCTCGAAGAAGAGCTGAAGCAGGATATCGAAACCGGCCGCAACGGGGTTATTGGCTATCAGCTTACCAGTGACACCGCTGATATCGGGAAAATATACGCGATGCGCAAAAAGGCGGTGGGCTTGCTGGGGAAAGTGAATGGGCCTAAAAAGCCTATCGCCTTTGCCGAAGACACCGGTGTGCCGCCCGAAAATCTGGCTGATTTTATTATGGATTTTCGCGGATTGCTGGATGGCCATAACCTGCAATACGGTATGTTTGGTCATGTTGACGCCGGAGTGCTGCATGTCAGACCCGCACTTGATTTAAACGACCCTGCTCAGGAACAGCTCATGCATCAGATTTCTGATGAGGTGGTGGCGCTGGTGGCCCGTTATGGCGGCCTGATGTGGGGTGAGCATGGCAAGGGCTACCGCAGTGAATACGGCCCTGAGTTTTTTGGTGAGTCGCTGTTCACCGAGCTTCGTAAAATCAAAGGCGCCTTTGACCCTGCAAATAAAATGAATCCGGGTAAAATTTGTACCCCCTTGCAAAGCGAGGAAGCACTGGTAAAAGTTGCCGACCCCAAACGTGCGACTTTTGACCGGACCATTCCGGTGGCATTTAAAGAAGAGTTTGAGCCTGCCATGAATTGCAATGGAAATGGTCTGTGCTTTAACTATGATACGACCTCGCCCATGTGTCCGTCGTTTAAGGTGACCGGAGATAGACGTCATAGCCCCAAAGGCCGGGCCGGGTTAATACGTGAGTGGTTACGTTTGCTCAGTGAGCAAGGGGTGAATACCAAAACCTTGAAAGCCGCACAGTTTAGCAGCTCCTGGTGGCAGCGCTGGCGCAATACCCAGCGAAAAGAGGACGACTTTTCCCATGAGGTGTTTGCGGCCATGGACGGCTGTCTGGCCTGTAAATCGTGTTCCGGGCAGTGTCCCATCAAGGTGGATGTACCGGATTTCAGAGCGCGCTTTTTGTCACTGTACTATCAGCGCTACAGCCGGCCGGTTAAAGATTATCTGGTGGGGAATATCGAGCGTATGGCTCCGCTTATGGCCAAAGCGCCAGCGTTATTCAACAGCGTGCAGAAACAATCGTGGGCCAACCGGCTGATGAAAAAAACGCTGGGATATGTGGATATGCCGTTATTATCCTCGCCGCCGCTAAACAAGCGGATAGCCCCTGAGGTCCAAAATTTTGACCTGGCTCAGTTAAAAGCAATGTCAAAAGAGCAACAGCAACAACATGTTCTGATTGTGCAGGATCCGTTTACTTCCTTCTATGAAGCCTCGCTGGTGGCCGATTATGTGCAACTGGTCCAGGCATTAGGCTTTACGCCCTTAGTGGTACCGTTTAAACCAAATGGTAAGCCTGAACACGTTAAGGGCTTTTTGGAACGTTTTGCCAAAACCGCCAAAGATACTGCGGGTTTTTTGAATCAGTTAAACGATATAGCCAGCCCGATGGTGGGGCTCGATGCGTCGCTGGTGCTGTGTTATCGGGATGAATATGTAAAAGCACTGGGCCCGGCCCGGGGCGAATTTAACGTACTTACCGTCCATGAATGGCTGGCCGGGGTACCTGATGAGCATTTTAAAGCGGCACGTCAGCAAGCCACACCGCTGGCCTTATTCGCCCATTGCACTGAAAAAACAGCCTTGCCGGCAAGCGAAAAAACCTGGCAGCAAATTTTTGAAAAAGTGGGCCAGTCTGTAGATATAGTCAGTGTGGGGTGTTGTGGAATGGCAGGAACGTATGGCCATGAAGCACACCAAAAAGCCAATTCGCTGGGTATCTATAAGCTTTCGTGGGAGCAGGCTGTCGCCCGGTTTGCCCCCGAGCAGATAATGGCCACCGGCTACTCCTGCCGGTCGCAGGTGAATCGAATTGATGGTTTTAAGCCAAAACATCCTGTACAGCAACTGCTGGCATTGTTAGACCGCTAGTGCAGTTGGGTCACATCCGGTAGTTTGAAGCGGCTCACCGGGCAGCTCATGGGTTGCCGGGCGATGCCTGCTTCCATAAATGCCTGACCGGTGGTACTAAAGCCAAGCCGGGTGTGATGCTCGACACTGGCTATATCGCAGTTAAGAGTCACATTTTGAATTTGATTCTGGCGGGCATGTTCAATCAGTACACTGAAGAGTTTGCGATAAACTGCCAGCTTGCGATACCCAAGGCGAATGGCCACCCGGCCAATCGCCCCGCAAGGGGTCAGGCGAGCGGTGGCGATCGCCTCGCCTTTTTCATTACTTAAAATGATATGTATGGCCTGACTGTCAAGCTCATCAAACTCGCAATCGCGAGGCATTTGCCATTCCAGTACAAAGACTTTTTCGCGTAATTCTGTTAGCCGCTGACTGGCGCTCGCCCAGTCTACTTTCTCCACTAAAAAAACCATAGTTGTTGCCTGTATCATGATCAGCGCGGTTCGTACGTATGATAGCGGCCAACTGCTTCAGGAGTCTTCCTTTTGCTCCCAATAGCCCTTATTTATCAGTGTAGCCAAAAGTTCATAAAAAGCACTGTCTGGCGTATAGTTTTTTACGAATATATTGTCAATTGGCTCACCCTCGAGCAAAACAAGTATTAAGGAGCGATTTTCGCCAGCGTAACTGAACGCTTCTCCATTGATATAAAAGGTGAGCGTAGTGCTGGCAGCCTGTTCACAAAATACCGGCCGGCATCCCGGCACACGCGAATACTCTGCCCCCTGTTCGATGAGTCCGGGTAACTGCTGAGCATGAATAAGCGCTTCGGGCGTCTGTAAGGGCAACTGCTGATCGCTTAACATGCGCAACAACGCCTGTTCCCACTGGGGTTGGGTCACGGTTTCCAGAATCATCGATTTAAGCGTCGTTAACTCGGCGCGACTGATTTTACCGGGATGACTGGCCGGCTGCCGGCCGGAGTCAGTATAACGCACATTCTGGGTGCCGCTTTCATCAAAGATATCCGGTAGCGCATTAACAAGCTGTTGCTGATCCGGCGCGCGAAAGCCCACCGAGTAGGTCAGACACGGGGCTTCTGCCACACCTTCATGAGGCCATCCGGGAGGAACATACAAGATATCGCCGGCTTCAAGTACCACATCAATGACCGGTTCAAAAGGTTCGATCTGAGCCAGCTGCGGGTGCGGGAAAACGGGCAGGTGGTCGCCAGGGCGGCCTACTTTCCACCTCCGGCGGCCTTTACCCTGAACCAGAAATACATCGTACTGGTCAAAGTGCGGGCCCACTCCCGCACCCGGGGTAGCGTAGCTTATCATCAGATCATCCATGCGCCAGTACGGTAAAAAACTAAAGGCTTCCATCAGTTGCGCAGCTTCACTGATATAGCGGTCAACGCCTTGTACCAATAAGGTCCAGTCGCCCTGACACACCTTGTCGAAATCATCAAACGGGCCATGAGTAATATGCCATTGTTGTTGATGATTCTGAATAATACGGCTATCGACTTCTTCTAATTCACTGAGCCCGGCTAAATCATTTTCATCCAGAAAATCGGAAAAGTTCTGAAACCCCTGGCGGATAACCATGGGCTGCTGCTGCCAGTAGTCACGTAAAAAAGAAATGGTGTCTAGTTGAAGAGGAAACACGATAGTGGACCTGAAGATTGCGGGAGTATGGGCCTATTATACAAAAGAATGGAATGATTTGTTCAGGCTATGGGCCGGATATTGGCCTTGCAGGCTTTCCTGTGGGCCAGGTCTGAACCCTGAACGGGGAGCCCGCCCGATGCTTGCAGCGGTTATCGGACAAACCATGACATTTCCGGCACTACAGTATTGTTCGAGCCGGGCAGCCAGATTCACGGTTTGCCCCCAGACATCAAAGCATGGCTTGTGCTGACCGATAACCCCGCCGGTGACGGGGCCGGTGGCAATACCAATCCTGATACCGATTTTGCAGCCATAACTGACAAAGAGTTGCTCGACCACCTCTATCGCCGCATAGGCAAAATAACATATTCGTAAGGCCGACTCAGGACCAGGATGGGTGGCCTGTGCCCCCGGCTCAAGCCCGCTCACCGCCATATACTGATCACCATTGGTTTTTATCTTTTCAATGCCAAAGCTTGCTGCCAGCGAATCCAGCTGTCGATACAAGGCATCCAGCAGCTTGACTATTTCACTATCACTGAGGGTGGTATTGAGTCGGGTATAGCCTTCTAAATCAGCAAACAATACACTGACATCTTTAAATTCCCGGATCTTGGGAAACCTCTCTTCATCCGGGCTCGGAACGCTGGTTAACAGATGCGAATACCAGGGGCGGGGAGCATGATGTTGGTAGTATTGCTCTCGTTTTTTTCGAATAACGCGCAGCAGCACCAGGCAAGTTGTGCCAAAGGCCAGGCTGGTAAATAACGCTGCGGACCAGACCGGTACACTGTTGTACGCGAGCAAACCGACTTCAAGCCCTATAAAAACTAATAAACAGCCGATTTCTGCAAGATCCCGGGCGCGCCGTTCCTGATAGGTAAATAAGTAGTTGCAGCCCACCATCAACAATAGCAAAAAGTATTGTAAGCCAATATCCAGCTTCCAGAGCATGGTGATGGCCGCCAGACCAGAAATTAATGAGACCAAAAATAAGGTACGGGCGACCGGAAAAAGGCGTGGAGCAGGGCGCAAGGCAAGTACGGCAGTGGTACTGAACAGAAGGGTATGGAGCCCCATGACGGCACTTAACGGCACGTTGGCCGGGGGGCTCCACAGTACATACATGGTATAAAACAATAAGACCGTAGCTACGCCGATACTGGCGCGGGTGAGCAACCAGCGAATAGTACGAGGGTTATTGGTTTTGTTCGCATGGAGTTTATTAACATGCACAGCAGATATCATCCGTAATAGCCGCAACATTATGTTCGCAATACCGTACTTGTATTTACGGTACAACGCTGATTGTTCTTTTAAATCTGTATCTTTATATCGGTATCTATATATGTGATGGCGCCGCTTCTTTTGGAGGCGACGCCGCCAGACATTAGTCAGGTAACTGATCGACCAACCGTTCAGCATCACCAATATAACTGGCAGGAGACAGTTTTTTCAACTCGTCCTTGGTACTGTCCGGCATCTCCAGTTTGTCGATAAACTGGCTGATGGCTTCTGCATTGACTTTTTTGCCCCGGGTCAGTTCTTTAAGTTTTTCATACGGCTTTTCAATACCAAACCGGCGCATTACCGTTTGGATCGGCTCGGCCAGCAATTCCCAGTTGTTATCCAGCTCAGCACGCAGGCTGGCTTCGTTAACCTGTAATTTGCTGATGCCCTTTAAAGTGGCCTGATAAGCAATTAACGAATAGCCGACACCCACACCCAAATTGCGCAATACGGTAGAGTCGGTCAAATCCCGCTGCCAGCGAGAAATTGGCAACTTGGTCGCCAGATGATCAAAGATGGCATTAGCCAGTCCCAGATTACCTTCTGAATTCTCAAAATCGATGGGGTTAACTTTGTGCGGCATGGTAGAAGACCCAATTTCGCCGGCAACGGTTTTTTGCTTGAAGTGCCCTAAAGCAATATAACCCCAGATATCGCGATCAAAATCAATCAGGATGGTATTAAACCGACCTACCGCATCAAATAGCTCAGCGATATAATCATGGGGCTCAATCTGGGTGGTATAGGGGTTCCAGCTAACGCCCAGACTGGTGACAAACTGTTCAGAAACCTGGTGCCAGTCAATATCCGGGTAGGCTGACAAATGCGCATTATAGTTACCCACGGCGCCATTAATTTTACCCAGCAGTTCAACCCGGGCAATCTGATCACGCTGACGAATCAAACGCATCGCTACATTGGCCATTTCCTTGCCCATTGTCGTAGGTGAAGCCGGCTGCCCATGGGTGCGCGCCATCATGGCAACACTACGGTATTCTTTGGCAAGACGCTTTAGCTCACTGATGATTTTGTCACAATAGGGCAGAATGACGTCATCACGAGCTTCGGTAAGCATCAACGCGTGAGAAAGGTTATTGATGTCTTCTGAGGTGCAGGCAAAATGAATAAATTCACTGATGGCATTTAATTCGCTATTGTCTTCTACTTTTTCTTTTAAAAAGTATTCCACCGCTTTGACATCATGATTGGTGGTGCGCTCAATGTCTTTGATACGCATGGCATCGTCTACCGAAAATTGCGCCACAATATCATTGAGCAACGCATCAGACTGTTCGCTAAATGCCGGTACTTCAGTAATTTGCGGATTAGCGGCCAGCATCTGAAGCCAGCGAACCTCTACCTGAACACGGTATTTAAGCAAACCATATTCACTGAAAATACCACGCAGCTCTTCACTTTTACCGGCATAACGACCGTCTACCGGGGAAATAGCGGTTAACTGATTCAGTTCCACCTTACATGCTCCTCACATTTTTAAATTAATCGCAATGCCTGACTGGCACTGCTCACAATACTTTTGCGGTTTAACAGGATTTGACGACGCTTACCGCCCATTTGACGCCACATAACCGCGGCCCGCACTCCGGCCAGCAAAAGGGCTCTGACCCGGTGCTGATTTACCGGCTGTCGCAGATGGTCCGGGTTACCGGCTACCTGAATGCGCGGGGCCAGCGGGCTGATAATATCCGAATAAATGCTGGCCAGCGAACCGACAATCTGCACATTATCAAAACTGACGTGCGCCAGCTGACGCTGAACATGGGTAATACGATCGCCCAGTTCATTCATCGCACCACTTTTGGCGGCCAGTTTGCGCTCAAGACCCAGCACACTGGCAATATAGCGCGTCAACTCGGTATCTTTGGTGGAAGACTTATCTGACAGTTGCATCAGCAGAGTCTGATAGCCCAGTTTCAGATTACTGAGGCTGCCAAATACATGCTGCGGGCTTTCGGGGTCCGTGACCAGAATACTGGATAAACTGGCTTCAAAAGCATCCTGATCAACCTGACCGTTGCGGGCGACCTGTTTTACCAAAGCGGCGGCCTGACACACCCCGGCCAGGGCAAGATGTTGTTCTATTTTAGGATCAAGCATTAGCGAATATAACTCTCAATAATAGCGCCGCCCAAACACACTTCATCCAGATAAAATACCGCAGACTGGCCGGGAGTAACGGCTTTTTGCGGCTCATCAAAGGTCACGGTTACTTCATCCTCTCCGCTGGGGGTAATGGTGCAGGCGATATCGTGCTGGCGGTAACGGGTTTTGACGGTAGCCGTTAAGGTTTCAGTTAGCGGTTGACGGCTAACCCAGTGCAGCTGGTTGGCCACCAGACCATTTGAATACAGACGGGGATGATCCGCGCCCTGACCCACAATCAGAACATTACGGGCTACGTCTTTGTCGACCACATACCAGGGATCGTCGCCAAACTCAGCAAGACCACCAATGTGCAGCCCCTTACGCTGACCCAACGTGTGGTACATAAGACCTTCATGGCGGCCGATAGTCTGACCTTCGGCGGTTTCAATATCCCCGGGCTGCGCCGGCAGATAGCGTGATAGAAAATCTTTAAATTTGCGCTCACCGATAAAGCAGATACCGGTAGAGTCTTTTTTGTCCGCGGTTACCAGGCCTTGTTCTTCGGCGATACGGCGCACTTCTGGCTTTTCGAGGTTGCCCACCGGGAACAGGGTTTTGGCGATATGCGCATGGCTCAGGGTATACAAAAAGTAGCTTTGGTCTTTGTTATTATCCAGACCGCGCAACATCTGCCATTTACCCTCAACTTCGCGGCGCTGCACATAGTGACCGGTGGCGATATAATCTGCCTCTAAATCTTCGGCTGCAAATTCCAAAAAGGCCTTAAATTTAATTTCTTTATTGCACATGATATCCGGGTTGGGGGTACGTCCTGCTTTGTATTCAGCAAGAAAGTACTCAAAAACATTGTCCCAGTACTCAGCGGCAAAATTGATCGTATGAAGATGAATGCCCAGTTTATCTGCCACCGTCTGAGCGTCGGCTAAGTCTTCGGCGGCGGCGCAGTACTCGTCATCATCATCTTCTTCCCAGTTCTTCATAAACAGGCCTTCTACCTGATAGCCCTGCTGTAATAACAGATAAGCAGAAACTGAGGAGTCGACACCACCAGACATGCCGACAATGACTTTTTGTGATGTAGGGGAATGGGGGCTGGAAAGGGGTTCTGTCACCGTATTCTCTTCACTCATAACGCTGTTAAATCAAAGGTCGCGAATTCTAGCAGATATTGTGCATATTGACACACTCTATGGAAGCCCGGGTGAGGGCTGGCTCAGGCTTTTTTGAACCATCTTATTACCGGTTATAATTCAAACTGAACAAATTCGCCATTGGCGATGCCGTCGATGGTCCAGCTTCCTACCCGGTGGCGAATCAGGCGCAATGTTGGAAAGCCCACATGGGCAGTCATTCGCCGGACCTGGCGATTTCGGCCCTCGGTAATGGTCAGGCTGATCCAGGAGGTGGGGATATGCTGTCGAAAACGCACAGGGGGAGTGCGTGCCCACACAGCCGGCTCTTCCATTGACTTGACTTTGGCCGGGGCCGTCATTCCATCTTTGAGCTCGACGCCGGCACAAAGTTGCGCAATGGCTTCGCTGGTTATCTGGCCTTCCACCTGAGCCCAGTAGGTTTTGCTGGTTTTGGCCTCAGGATTAGCCAGTTTGTGTTGCAGCTTACCATCGTTGGTCAGCACCAGTAAGCCTTCTGAGTCCCGATCCAGGCGACCGGCTGGATAGACATCAGGGACCGGGACAAAATCTTTCAGCGTGGCCCGGTCTTCGGCATCGGTAAACTGCGACAATACATTAAATGGTTTGTTGAGCAGGATTACAGTGGAAGGACGTTTCGCCATAATGAAGGACCCTGATTTTTACAAATAAGAAAAACCACAGTTTATCAGGTTTTGCCTGCGGATGCCTGACGCTGCGGCAACCAGGGCCGCCGGGGATAATCAATATCAGGGTGTAAAGCTGATCCCAAAGGTTAAGACAATGGTATGACTTGTAACTGAATTATTCGTCCCTATACTATTGGACGCGGCATTTTTTGTCGGGTTTGCTGATGCGTAGTGTTCGCTGCTCTTTACGGGTCGAGGTGGACAAGGAACACGCAACCCCAGCCGCAAAGACCCGACAATACAAGGTGCCGGAAGACGTGTTACTGGCAGTACAGACTGTTTCAGCAACGCACCCAACGGACTAATTACGGTAAATTTACCGCAAACTTTGAGGTATATAATGACCAAAGCCAAGTCGACTATCGTCTACACAAAGACGGACGAAGCGCCTATGCTGGCGACTTATTCGTTGCTTCCCATTGTCGAAAAATTTGCTGGTGCAGCAGACATCGATATCGAGCTAAGTGACATCTCACTGGCTGCCCGGATTCTGGCAAACTTTTCTGATTACCTGTCTGATGATCAACAGGTCCCCGACGCACTGGCAGAGCTTGGCAAGCTGACTCAGGATCCCAACGCTAACATTATCAAGTTGCCAAATATTAGTGCCTCGGTACCGCAGCTGCGCGCTGCTATTAAAGAACTCAATGCCAAAGGCTATGCGGTTCCGGCGTTTCCTGAAGATCCACAAACAGATGAAGAAAAAGATGTTCGTGAACGCTATGGCAAGATTTTAGGCAGCGCGGTAAACCCGGTATTGCGTGAAGGCAACTCTGATCGTCGCGCGCCGATGGCGGTGAAAAATTATGCCCGCAAATATCCCCATTCAATGGGTGAGTGGAGTCAGGCTTCACGCTCACACGTGGCCCACATGCAAAAAGGCGACTTCTTTTCCAGCGAAAAGTCGACCACTATCGATAAAGATGGTCATGTAAGCATTGAATTTACCGACAAGCAGGGCAATAAGAAAACCCTTAAGCCTCAGGTAGATTTGCTGGCCGGTGAAGTTATCGACGGCATGTACATGAGCAAAAATGCGCTGTGCGAGTTCTTTGAAGAACAAATCGAAGATGCAAAAGATGCCGGCGTGCTGTTTTCCTTGCACGTAAAAGCCACCATGATGAAGGTTTCGCACCCCATTGTATTTGGCCACTGTGTAAAAGTATTCTATAAAGAGCTGTTTGATAAATGGGGCGACCTGTTTGACGAGCTGGGCGTTGATCCGAACAATGGTCTGGGCAGTGTTTACGATAAAATCGAAAGCCTGCCAGAGTCTCAGCGCTCTGAGATTCAGCGTGACATCAATGCCTGCTATGGCAATCGTCCGCCTATCGCGATGGTGAATTCTGATAAAGGCATCTCGAACCTGCACGTACCCAGCGACGTGATTGTAGATGCGTCTATGCCAGCTATGATTCGTAACTCAGGCAAGATGTGGGGACCAGATGGTAAGTCACACGACACCAAAGCAGTGATCCCTGAAAGTACCTATGCCACTATTTATCAGGAAGTCATCAATTTCTGCAAAACCCACGGAGCCTTCGACCCAACTACCATGGGCACAGTTCCGAACGTTGGCTTGATGGCACAAAAAGCCGAAGAATACGGTTCTCATGACAAGACCTTTGAAATGGAAGCCGACGGTAAAGTGCAGATTGTCGATGCCGATGGCAATGTCCTGATTGAACACGATGTGGAAGAAGGCGATATCTGGCGTATGTGTCAGGCCAAAGACGCGCCGATTCAGGACTGGGTGAAACTTGCAGTTACCCGTGCCCGCCAATCAGGAATGCCGGCGGTATTCTGGTTAGATGAAGAGCGTGCCCACGATGCACAGCTTATCAGCAAGGTGGAAAAGTATCTGAAGGACCACGACCTGAATGGCCTGGATATTCAGATCATGTCTCCGGTACGTGCGATTCGTTATAGCATGGAGCGTGCAATTCGCGGTCTTGATACCATTTCAGTTACCGGTAATGTATTACGGGACTATCTGACTGACTTGTTCCCGATTCTGGAACTGGGTACCAGTGCTAAAATGCTGTCTATCGTGCCGCTGATGGCCGGTGGCGGATTGTATGAAACCGGTGCGGGTGGTTCAGCACCTAAGCATGTTCAGCAGTTTGTTGAAGAAGGGCATTTACGCTGGGACTCGTTAGGTGAATTCCTGGCACTGGCTGTATCATTTGAAGATGTGGCGATTAAACATAGCAATGGTAAAGCAAAAATCATTGGTACGGCGCTGGATAAAGCAACCGAAAGCTTGCTGAATAACGGTAAATCGCCGAAGCGTAAAGCAGGACAGCTTGATAACCGCGGTAGCCATGTCTGGCTGGCGCTGTACTGGGCAAAAGAAGTGGCTGCACAGGCAGAAGATGCCGATTTAGCCGCGAAGTTCAAAGATATTGCCGAGCAGCTTGAAGCCAACATGGACACCATCTTAGAAGAGATAGATGCGACTCAGGGCAAAGAGCAGGATATCAATGGTTACTATTACCCTGATACCGATAAAGTCTATAATGCAATGTCACCAAGTAAGACACTGCATAAAATTCTGGCGTAATGCCTGAAAGATAGTGTTATCAATAAAAGCCCGGCTAAAGCCGGGCTTTTTTATGTCGCCGGCAAAAAGGTGGAAGATGTAGGTAAAACCTGAAATGCGAAAGCCTGGGATTGAGAGTGATGGACGCGGTGTAGCAGACCACACAACGGGTAAATAGCATGGCAGTAGAGACCAGTGAACCAAGCCTGGGCATAGCAATATATAGCAGGGTTATAGCTACAGCGAGGTATAGAGTGGGAAAGTTTACCGCAGCGATTATATTGTGGTTCACGTTCAAAAAATCCGGGTGAGCCCACACTGGTTTTGGAGAAAGAGGAGTACAGCCTGATTGAGGGCCTGGCTTAAAAAGGGGGCGGGAAGGGTTATTATCGAAAATTTATCAGCGCTAACTGGCGGGGTAGAGCTCAGGCGCAGATAAACCGGCAAAATAGCGATAGAGGCTGAAATAATCATGGATGATCATTAGCCCATAAAAAAGGCTTTTGCCTAACCCAAGGTCAGAGAAAAGCCCTTTAGATACAAGGTTTTTAAGGTATTAACGCTCTGGTTCGTCGCCCATTAATCCGATGTTTTCGGCATGTAACCCTTTAGGGCCTTGCTGAACGTCAAAGGTCACATCCTGACCTGCTTTCAGCGAGCGATAGCCTTCCATCTGAATTGTTGAGTAGTGAGCAAATATGTCCTCGCCGCCGTCTTCCGGAACGATGAAACCAAAACCCTTTGCGTTGTTAAACCATTTAACTTTACCAACCGCCATACTTCGACTTCCTCTTAATCCTTGAACTCACACAGTTATGCCCCCACAATATATTTTTAGGGGCAACTATGACTAAATGCGTCACTTCATCTAGTCATAGCTAAACTGTAGATTTTTTAAACACTGAATGTCAAGCGTAATTTACCAGAATTAATCTGTCTGAAAAAATTCAGCGTAATACACGCTAAGGCACTATCCTATTACTATGAGTAGAGACAACGCGATCAGTATCGAAAAAGAAAAACTCCGTGAAGCGCAGCGCCAGAAAACGCAGCCGCCACCAATGTATAAAGTGTTGTTAAACAATGATGACTACACGCCAATGGACTTTGTGGTAGAGGTACTCATGCATTTCTTTAATATGGATGCTGAGAAGGCCAATCAGACTATGTTAACTGTGCACTATCAGGGTAAAGCAATATGTGGAATTTATACCGCAGAGATTGCCGAAACCAAAGTAATGCAGGTCAATCAGTACGCACGCAAACAACAACACCCACTTATGTGCACCATGGAACAGGCGTAAGTCAACTAACTATAGGGCGAGCGATATGTTGAATAAAGAATTAGAGCAAACGTTAAATGAAGCCTTCGTGTTTGCCAGAGAACACCGCCACGAATTTATGACCGTTGAACATTTGCTGCTGGCTTTGATGGACAACGCTTCTGCACAGGAAGCCCTGAAAGCCTGTGGTGCTAATATTGATGCGATTAAAGCTGAGCTTATCGAATTTGTAAAAGACACTACGCCATTAATTTTGGAAGATCAGGCCAGCGAGCGTGAAACACAGCCGACGCTGGGTTTTCAGCGGGTGCTGCAGCGTGCGGTATTCCATGTGCAATCTTCAGGAAAAGATGAGGTTACCGGGGCCAATGTGCTGGTGGCTATTTTCAGCGAGCAGGAATCCCAGGCGGTTTATATCCTTAAAAAATCGGATGTTACCCGCCTGGATGTCGTGAATTTCATCAGTCATGGAGTCAGCAAATCCGAAGATGAAGATGCGCCGGGTAATCCTGAAGCAGGCGAGGAAGGCGCTGAGGGTGAAGATAATGACTCAGCGTTAAGCAAGTACGCTACTGATCTGAACCGGCAGGCTAAAGATGGCAAAATTGACCCGCTAATCGGTCGCGACTCTGAAGTGGAACGCACGATCCAGATTTTATGTCGTCGCCGCAAGAACAACCCGCTGTTAGTTGGAGAGGCCGGGGTGGGGAAAACCGCCATTGCTGAAGGCCTGGCTTATCGCATTGTTAACGATGATGTGCCTGATGTCATTGCCGAAAGCACCGTGTATTCTCTTGATTTAGGCGGGCTCTTGGCCGGCACAAAATACCGCGGTGATTTTGAAAAACGGCTCAAGGCGATTTTAAAAGAACTGAGTAAAGATGAGCATGCGATTTTGTTCATTGACGAAATTCACACTATTATTGGTGCGGGTGCTGCCTCAGGTGGGGTGATGGATGCTTCTAACCTGCTTAAACCAAAATTAAGCAGTGGCGAGCTGCGTTGTATCGGCTCTACCACCTATCAGGAATATCAGGGCATTTTTGAAAAAGATCGGGCCTTGGCGCGTCGTTTCCAGAAAGTCGATGTGGTCGAACCCAGTGTCAGCGATACCACAAAAATTCTGTTGGGCCTGAAAGAGCGTTACGAAGAGCATCATAGCGTGCGCTTTACCCGTAAAGCCTTGCAGGCTGCGGCTGAATTATCTTCAAAGTATATCAATGAGCGTCACTTGCCGGATAAGGCGATTGATGTAATGGATGAAGCCGGCGCCAGTCAGCGGTTGTTGCCACAGTCTAAACGGAAAAAAACCATCAATGTGGCTGAGATTGAACAGATCATTGCCAAGATGGCGCGGATCCCGGAGAAGTCGGTGTCGGCCTCTGATAAAGAAGTGCTGAAGAACCTGAGCCGCGATCTGAAGATGATGGTATTTGGACAGGATCAGGCCATCGAGACCCTTACCAATGCGATTCATTTATCGCGGTCAGGTCTTGGCAACGAGACCAAACCGATTGGTAGCTTCCTGTTCGCCGGACCTACGGGTGTGGGAAAAACCGAAGTGACTCAGCAGCTGTCCAAAATAATGGGTGTGGAGCTGGTGCGTTTTGATATGTCTGAGTACATGGAACGTCACGCTGTAAGTCGCTTAATTGGTGCGCCTCCAGGTTATGTCGGATTTGACCAGGGTGGGTTGCTCACCGATGCGGTAATTAAAAATCCGTATTCAGTGGTGCTGTTAGATGAAATCGAAAAAGCCCACAGTGACATCTACAATATCCTGTTGCAGGTTATGGATCACGGTACGCTTACGGATAATAATGGCCGTAAGGTGGATTTTCGTAATGTCGTGCTGGTGATGACCACCAATGCCGGGGTTCAGGAGACGGTTCGTAAATCAATCGGCTTTAAACAACAGGATCACAGCCATGATGCCATGAGTGAAATCAATAAGATTTTCTCTCCTGAGTTCAGAAACCGTCTGGACGGTATCATCTGGTTTAATCATCTTGAAACCGACATTATCTTGCAGGTGGTGGATAAGTTTATTATCGAACTTCAGGCACAGTTGGATGTTAAAGGTGTTTCGCTTGAGGTGACCAGTGAAGCCCGGGCATATCTTGCTGAGAAGGGCTATGACCGCTCAATGGGCGCACGTCCCATGGCACGTTTAATTAAGGACGAAATCAAGCGTGAACTGGCCAACGAGCTATTATTTGGCGAGCTTGCCAAGGGTGGCAATGTAAAAGTGGACCTGGATGACAATAAACTGGTGTTTTCATATACCGGTGTGGACTCTAAGCAAAAGCAGACTGAGTCATAATCTGTAAATAATGGTGCAGATAAATAAAAACCCGGCCAAGGCCGGGTTTTTGCTTTCAGGTGTTAAGATTCTTACTTACTGATATTATCTCGCGCGATACACGATACGACCTTTGGTCAGGTCGTAGGGTGTCATCTCTACGGTGACCTTATCACCTGTCAGGATACGGATATAGTTTTTACGCATTTTTCCGGAGATGTGCGCAGTTACCACGTGACCGTTTTCCAGTTCAACGCGGAACATTGTGTTAGGAAGGGTATCCAGTATTACCCCTTCCATTTCAATAGAATCTTCTTTTGCCATGTATAGCAGTTACCTCAGTAAGTCCAAAATTTTGCCGCGCAGACCTTATCGAATCTTCCGCAACATGTAAAGTTTTAAGATGAAATTATATTGCTCGTTGCCATTTATTATGAGCAAACCGTTCATAGGGTGCAAACTTTCGTTTGTAATTCATCTTATTACACTCATCTATCTGGTAACCCAGATAAAGATATTCTTTGCCAACCCGGCGGGCATGTTCAAGCTGCTGCAAAATCATCCAGCTGCCCAGCGAATGATGGCTCATCTCGGGGTCAAAGAATGTGTAAAGCGCCGAAAATGCCTGATGCTCGTTACCGTTGTCGATATCATCGGTTACCGCAACTGCGATCAACGAGTCGCCATGATAGGCTTCTATAAACACCGGGTCTTTCCAGTCACATAATACAAAACTGTCGAACTGATGCCGACTCGGGGGATACATTGTACCATCAGCGTGGCGTTCGATGATATAGCGTTCATACAGAGGATAGTAGTCATCCTGTGGGGATTTTACTAACTGGGTGGTAAATATATGGTTACGCTTTAATAATCGCTTCTGACTACGGCTGGGTGCAAAGTCCTGAACCAGCACCCGAATTGACTGGCAAGCCTGACAGGTAGGGCAGTGAGGCCGGTATATCTGCGTACCGCTGCGGCGAAAGCCGGCCTGAATCAACTGACCATAACGCAGTGCGAGCTTCTGCTCAGACTCGGCATACACCAGCAATTGTTCTTGCTGGGCACTAAGATAACTGCATTCAAAAGGCTGTGTAATACCAAACTTCATGGGGTAATAACCTGCTTTTGCCAGCATCCTGCATACCTGGGTGAAATATTACCGCTGGCATCCAGCATCTGACGATGCTGGCTCAGCTGCTCAATAAACCGTTCCCGGCTTATTGTCTGGGCGCCGAGACTGCTTAGATGCTCGGTGGGCATCTGACAATCAATAAACGCCATCTGATGCCGCTGCATGTGGTTTACCAGGGCATACATAGCAAGCTTAGACGTATTCGGGGCAATATGAAACATTGATTCACCACAAAATAGCTCGCCAATTCCTACTCCATAAAGTCCGCCAACCAGTGTGTTATCGCTATCCCAGACCTCTATTGAGTGGGCGAGTCCCGCCTCATGAAGCGCGGCATACGCTTGTAGCATCGGCTCTGTGATCCAGGTTTCGGTAGACAGCTGCTGCGAGTCGGGCATTCGGCGGGGGATAGAGGCGCATCGCTCTGTCACTGCGCCAAAGTTCTGATTCAGGGTAACCGTATACTGCTGACGTCGTACAAGCTTACGTAAGCTGCGCGAAGCGCGAAATTCATGGAGCGGGATAATCGCCCTGGGGTCCGGGGACCACCATAAAATAGGTTCGCCTTCACTAAACCACGGAAAGATTCCATTAGAATAGGCATTAAACAAACGCTCTACGCTTAACGAACCACCAAACGCGAGCAGACCTTCAGGGTCGCTTAATGCCTGGGAGACCGGCGGAAAGGGGGTGTGCTCAGCCAGATAAGGCAATTCAATCATAGTATTGTGGTTCCGTAAAAACTGGGTAATTGATAACTGCCGGATATAAAAAACGCCCCCACCGGGAGCGTTTTGTTACAGACTATGAATAACTTAGTTTAGCCTTACCACTGGTCAGCGTGAGTGCCATCCAGGAATTTTTCCGCATCCAGAGCTGCCATACAGCCGGTACCTGCTGAGGTAATCGCCTGACGATAAACATGATCTGATACATCACCTGCGGCAAATACGCCCGGAACACTGGTCTGGGTTGCATTACCCTGAAGGCCACTATTAACCGTAATGTAGCCGTCTTTCATATCCACCTGACCTTCAAAAATATCCGTGTTAGGCTTATGGCCGATGGCGACAAACAGCCCCATGACATCAATTTCTTCTTTCTCGTCAGCCTGAGTATCAGCAATACGAACTTTAGTTACGCCCATCTCATCACCAATAACTTCATCCAAAGTACGGTTAAGGTGCAGGGTAACATTGCCATTTTCAGCTTTATCGCGTAAGCGCTGTTCCAGAATCTTTTCACTTCTGAAGCTATCCCGGCGATGGATAACATGAACCTCAGAGGCAATATTCGACAGATAAAGGGCTTCTTCTACTGCGGTATTACCACCACCGATAACCGCCACCTTCTGGTTACGATAGAAGAAACCGTCACAGGTAGCACAGGCGGATACACCTTTGCCTTTAAAGGCTTCTTCAGACTCCAGACCCAGATATTTTGCCGAGGCACCGGTGGCTATAATCAAGGCATCACAGGTATAGGTCGCAGAATCACCGTAGAGCGTGAACGGGCGTTTGGTTAAATCGGTTTTATTGATATGATCAAAAACAATTTCCGTATCAAATTTTTCTGCATGCTTTTGCATCCGCACCATCAGGTCAGGACCGGTCAGGCCTTCCGGATCCCCGGGCCAGTTTTCAACTTCAGTGGTGGTAGTCAGCTGACCGCCTTGCTGTATGCCGGTAATCAATACGGGATCAAGGTTGGCACGTGCTGCATAAACGGCCGCAGAATAACCTGCCGGACCTGAGCCCAAAATTAACAGGCGTACATGTCTGGTCTCTGCCATAATATTCTCTCCAGTTTCACCCCATAACAAATGGGGGAGATAAGTTTGTGTTTTATTATTAGGGCGAATTATTCACAATCAATAGCCGCATAGCAAATGCATTATTGTGACTATTATTTCAATATTGTTAATGAAGGGATTGAGCTATACTTCGGGTGTATCGGTATTATATAAAAAGAATGCTGTACTGGCAGCGAATTTATTGCGCAGGATGTGTTTTTTTGCGGTCTTTACGCTACGAATGAGGTGAGTTATGGCACAGTCTATGGTTACGATGTTTCGGCAGGGGCATAAATATTTAAATACCTGGCCGATGAAAAAACAGCTGTACGCGTACTTCCCCGAGTGTAAAGTAATTGCTGCCACCCGGCTTGCAATTCGATCTATGCCACCGCTGGCGGTGGTTTCCTGTGCTATGCTCCTCAATACATTTGGGTTTGACTATCTTCCCCAGGCAATCGCTATTGGGGCGTTCTTTTTAAGTTTGCCGCTACAGGGGTTGTTGTGGCTCGGCCAGCGTGCAGACCAACCTTTGCCCCCATCGCTTAAAAACTGGTACTTCGAGATTCACTCCAAACTGCAGCAAGAAGGCTGTCAGGTACAGGCGCGCAAGTCCGAGCCAAAATACCGGGAGTTAGCCGGGGTGTTGAAGTCTGCCTTTGACCAGCTGGATCAGGTTCTGACCCGCTCTTTTTTCGACTAGCCAGCGTTATCGGCTAGCGAACTTCCACAAGGCTTTTAAACAAGCTTCAGGCGCTGTTTGTAGCATTAGCGGGCTGCAGTTGTTCATGACAACGCCGGCAGACGTAAATCTGTTGCTGTCGAACTACTTTGTTATGACGCCGCACAGACAATTGCACCGGGCCACATTTACAAAAATACCCATAGCTTTTAAGGTTCAGTGGACTTAAATCAAAAGCATGCGTGGTATGGGCCGGACGATTAAAGACCGTTTCCATCATCGACTGCCATTCTCTGCCATGAGGCCGGACCCTGCCGTATAGCTGATAAACCAGAATATGACTAAGTTCGTGCGCCACTACATCATTCAGGAAGGCCTCACGGTTATGGCAGAATAATACCGGATTCAGATTGATACGGTTGTAGGTAAGATTAGCGGTACCGGCATTTTTGCCAGATTTTCGCCAGGTGATGGTCGGTCGGGTGAAAGATCTGTGATAAACGCTGCTGGCGATAGCCAGCAGCTTGTCTATCTGTTGTTCTACCCGCAACTTGTCATGATGACAGGGTGAGGTCATAACCGGTTAATGCACCTTACATTGCAAGCACATAACATACACGCCCATGGGGTCATTAAGTTTGTTCACGGTATCGTATTCGGCCAGCACCTGTTTAACCATCCCCATCAACGGAGAGTCTGACTGACTGAACTGAGTCTTGGCGGCCCATACAAACGCCTGACCAAAAAACTCCTTCCAGAACATCTCTTGTGGACTCAGGCGGTGTATTTCGTATTTGACCTCGAATGAGTCCAGACCGGCCATTTCACCGGCCGCGGCGATGGCCTCAGGCAATTCACCCAATTCGTCCACCAGACCAATCTCTTTGGCCTTAGTACCAATCCACACCCGGCCCTGGGCAATCTCGTCAACCTGTTCAGGCGTCATGCCGCGGTACTTACCGACCATGGTGATAAATTTGTTGTAATTACTTTCCACACTGCGCTGCAACAAATCACCAAAGCGGGGATCCAGCTTACGTACCGGGGACAAACCGGCAATTTCGGTAGAGCCCACGCCATCACTGTTAATGCCCAGGTAGTCCAGTGACTTTTCAAAGGTCAGGAACATCCCAAACACACCAATTGAACCGGTAATGGTACTGGGTGAAGCGAATATCTTATCCGCCGGCGCAGAAATCCAGTAACCCCCCGAAGCAGCATAGGTTCCCATAGAAACCACTACCGGCTTACCAGCTTCTTGTAACTCCAGCACTTCCTGTCGAATTACCTCGGAGGCAAAAGAGGAGCCTCCGGGCGTATCCACATGCATAACCACGGCTTTCACTGAATCGTCAATACGAGCCTGACGCAATAGCCGGGCAGTACTGTCACCACCGATGGTGCCGGCTTTTTGATCGCCATCAAGAATCTGACCTTTAGCGACCACTACCGCTACCTTGTCTGAGTCTGAATCTAAACGACGCGGGCCGGGTGGGTTAATCACTTTCAGGTAGGCATTAAAAGAAGTGATATTGACACTTAATTCAGTTTCATCGGCACCAACAATACCCACCAGTTCATCACGGATATCCGTGCGTGATTTAAGTGCATCCACCCACCCATTATCTAACGCGTATTTAGCAAAATCGCCGCCAGCTTCATTAAATTTTTCCAACAATACTGACAGTTTCTCGTCAAAGTTATCTTCGCTAACCCCGCGAGCCGCTGCGACATCCTTTTTGTATTGTTCCCAATAGGTGTCCAGCCACTCGCTATTGGCCTGTTTAGCCGCATCCGACATATCATTGCGTAAAAAGGGTTCTACCGCAGACTTATAGGTGCCTACACGGAAAACATGGGTAGAGACTTTAAGCTTTTCCAGCATATCCTTGAAGTACATACCAAACCGGCCATAGCCTTCGATAAGTAAGGTCCCCATGGGGTTCAGGTAAATATGATCAGCGTGAGCTGCCAGGTAATACTGATTTTGCGAATAATAATCCCCAATGGCATACACGGGTTTGCCTGAGGTTTTAAAATCATCAATGGCCCGGCTGACTGTCCGAAGCTTGTCTAACCCGCCGCCCTGAAAATCTTTAAGATCCATGACCAGCGCTTTAATGCGGTTGTCCTGTTTGGCATTTTGCAGCACTTTCACCAGGTCACGAACCAGCAATTCCGGATTCTCCGGTTCATCGCCAAAGGCTTCCTGCATAAATTGCTCAAAAGGATCTACGGCTTCTTTTTCAATAACCAAGCGACCTTTCAAATTCATGTACAAGGCGCTGTCGGGGCGCACCGAAACCGGCTTATTGTCGGCAGTAACCGCAATAAACAGCGCTACCACAATAAATATAAAAATTACATTGAAGAACAGTTTTCGACAAAAGTTGAGCACTGTCCATAGTCCTACAAAAAGGGATTTCGTCCAGCTTCCGTTTGCTGCCATGGTTGGTTTTACCTCTAAAGTACGTCTTGGTTCAATGGTATAGAAACTCACTCAAACCGCTACTATAAATTGTAAAGAATTGTAATACATTGCGCGGCGGATAAAACAGTACCGATAGGACAGGCTCGCGATGACAAACGTTAAACGCGGGCTGGTTTGGATAAATACCTCAATACTGAAAGGTTTTGCTCAGGTATCGGTTCTACTCATAAAAGACCTACGAGAAAGCATGATGTCATTACTAACCAAATTCACTGATTTTACCGCCAGCGCCGGTCAGCATCTTGCGTTTATTCCGTTGTTTTTGCTGCGGCTGTATTTGGCGCCCATCATGATTCAGGCTGGCTGGAATAAACTCAGCAATTTTGAAAGCACCGTGACCTGGTTTGGAAACCCGGATTGGGGGCTGGGCTTACCATTTCCGGACATTATGGCTGCGCTGGCAGCCGGTACCGAGTTCTTCGGTGGGGTCCTTATTTTGCTGGGGTTAGCGACCCGGCTCGTGGCAGTACCCCTGGCGGTGACGATGGTAGTGGCCATGCTCACTGTTCATGCCAAAAATGGCTGGCTGGCAATTGCCGATAGTTCTTCATGGCTGGCCGACGGCACCCTTTATCTGGACGAGCGTGTAATGGCTGCCGAAGAAAAAATCAGCGCGGCGTATAGCCTACTGGACCAGCACGGCCATATGGAGTAGCTAACCAGTAGCGGCAAATTTGTGGTGCTCAACAATGGTATTGAATTTGCGGCGACCTATCTGATCATGTTTATGGTGTTATTTTGCTATGGGGGAGGCCGGTACCTCAGTGTGGATTATTATCTGGCCAGACAGCGCTAGAGACTGGCGAACCGGGGTGGTCTTTTCAATTTTTCGGCCGTAGGATACACAGATAAGATCTATACCCACACCACCGGAGAATTGGATGGATGCACTATCTTTATTACTTGAACGTCGCTCTCAACCTCGTCTGAGTGCCCCGGCACCGGCAGGAGAAGCCCTTGAAAATATCAAGCAGGCTGCGTTAAGAGCGCCGGATCATGCCGGCCTTATGCCCTGGCAGTTTATTGTCTGCGAAGGCCAGGGGCTTGAGCGTCTGGGTAACATCTTTGAACAATCGGCTATTGAAAATGGCAAAACTGATAAAGAGATAGAGCGTGCGCCGCAACTACCATTACGCGCGCCCATGGTGATAGTTGCGATTGCAAAATTCCAGGAAAATCCGAAAGTACCGCGGGTAGAGCAGGTTGCTTCGGCGGGCTGTGCGGTGATGGCGATGCAAATGGCAGCCCAGGCGCAGGGCTTTAACGGTATCTGGCGCACCGGCGCTTATGCGCAATGCGATGTAGTGCGTAACGCCCTTAATCTGGCTGAAGATGATGAGCTGGTAGGTTTTTTGTATCTGGGAACCCCTGTCACCAACGCGCCGGCCCCAGCTAAAAAAGAAGCCGAAGTCTTTTTCAGCCACTGGCGCTGAGGCTACTCCCAAAAAAAGACCAGCATCGGATGCTGGTCTTTTGAAGGTATTGGTATCGGCAGACCGGAATCGGCGAATACAAGGGCATGCAGGTCCGCTAAGCCGCAGCCTGCCAGCCCTGGTAAACCTTAATTAGTCCACCTTCACAATTTTCATTGCATTGGTCGCCCCGATTTTTTCCATCTGGTCACCATAGGTCATTACCAGAGTATCTCCGGCCTGAACTTCACCCAGCGCCTTCAGGGTTTCGATGACATCGTCTTTGAGTTTTCCTGGTTCGCTGTGAGCAGAATCAAAGCAGACTGACTTAACCCCACGGAACAACGCCATCATATTCAGGGTATCCTTGTGGCGTGACATGGCAATGATAGGCAGGCGGGTAGTCATACGAGACATAAGTTTCGGGGTATTGCCGCTTTCTGTCAGAGCCACAATAGCCCGAATGCTTGGAAGGTGGTTAGCCGCATACACCGCTGATAAGGCGATGGTTTCACTGACCGTGGAAAATACATCGTCCATGCGGTGCTTCGACAACCGGATGCTGGGGTGAACTTCGGCACCTTCACACACCCGGGCCATAGCGGTTACTGTTTCCACTGGAAACTGTCCGGCCGCGGTTTCAGCAGACAGCATCACGGCATCGGTACCATCAAGCACCGCATTGGCGACATCCATTACTTCAGCACGGGTAGGCATTGGACTTTCGATCATCGACTCCATCATCTGAGTCGCAGTGATCACCACTTTATTTAACTGGCGTGAGCGTGAAATCAGTTTCTTCTGAACCCCGACTAACTCAGCATCCCCAATCTCAACACCCAGATCGCCACGTGCTACCATAACCGCATCCGAGGCACTAATGATATCGTCCATAGCTTCGCTGGTGGCGACGGCTTCAGCGCGTTCTACTTTAGCGCAAATCTGCGCATGACAACCGGCTGCTACCGCCAGTTCGCGGGCATAATTGAGATCAGCCCCGCTGCGGGGAAAAGAAACTGCCAGATAATCCACGCCTATTTTGGCGGCGGTTTTAATATCTTCTTTATCTTTATCGGTCAGAGCCTCAGCCGATAAGCCGCCCCCCTGGCGATTGATACCCTTATTGTTAGACAGCTTACCGCCTACGGTGACTTCGGTATGTACTTTACGGCCCTGAACATCATTTACCTTAAGCTGGATACGACCATCATCGAGTAGCAGGATGTCGCCCGGATTTACGTCATCCGGCAAGGCTTTATAGTCAATCCCTACCTGGGTCTGGTCACCGGCGTCACGTTCAAGTTCGGCATCCAGCGTAAAAGGAGCGCCGACTTTTAGCTCAACCGCGCCATCTTTAAAACGGGCTACACGAATTTTCGGGCCCTGCAAATCGCCCAGGATGGCAACATATTTGCCCAGGTTTTTGGCTGCTTCACGTACTTTCTCAGCACGTTCAATATGGTCTTCGGCCTGACCATGAGAAAAGTTCATGCGCACAACATTAGCGCCGGCGGCAATGATCGCCTGAATCGTATCCAGCGAATCGGTAGCTGGGCCTAACGTTGCAAGGATTTTTGTTCTTCTGCTCATAGTGGTCTGTCGCTTATTTGCTTATTAATAATGAAGGGCGAATGATTATTTTAACCCAAAGCGTGAGGTATGTCTCACTGGTGTAATCATATTTCGTAATTTTATTACAAAATGGTAGCGCAAACGCTCTTTAATGTGAACCGTATCAAATCATTATCTGGTCGGACAACTGCCTGCTTCGGGCAATCTATTTCTGTCTGTAGCGAACATAAAATAAGCACCTTACCAACTTCGACTCAGGTCCGAAAGATATAACTGCGGTAAATAAGAAACCATATCGCTGCAGTAAACCCCGTAGAAGCGATACTAATAAGGTGCACAGTTAATGGTAAAGCGCGAGCTGGGTGTATTGTCGGGCCAATTCCAGCGACGGGTGGAGGGGGGGGTATAACAGGCTAACCGCGGTTAGCTGAGGTACTGAAAACGGTGGTGTCAGCCGCAACAAGGCGACGGTAGGCGGTTCAATTGGTGCTTAGAAAATCAGGTTAAAAATAAAAGCGGGTCAGACTTAAAAGCAATATAAAAAATCGGAAGGGGTAAATAACCGAAAAATGCGTAGAAAGTGAGTTGGAGAGTGAGTAAAAGAGCGGCGGGAATTAAGAGTTGTACGCTTAGGATGCAGGAAAACCAGACTCATCATTGGTGATGTCATAGAGCGCCAGAGACCTGCATGCCTGGCGCTACCACCGTGTATAATTGTGGGGTTTGGAAACCTAGGTACCTATTGCTTTATATCCGCAGGCTTAGTCTTGTTTATCGAAGCGTGAGCCTCGCAGGGTATCTTTGACCCGCTTCAGGTTTTCCCGAAACTTATTGCCCCGGCGCAGGGTGAAGCCGGTCGCCAGCACATCCACCAGGGTAAGCTGTGCTATGCGTGAAGCCATAGGCATATACATGTCGGTATCTTCCGGTACGTCCAGAGATAAGACGTAGCTGCATTCTTTTGCCAAAGGACTGTCGTCCGAGGTGATCCCCACCACAGTAGCATCGTTGTGGCGGGCTATCTGTGCAATCTCCACCAGGCTTTTGGTGCGCCCGGTGTGAGAGAACAGAACCACCACATCGCCATCGGTACAGTTCATGCAACTCATACGCTGCATCAGTATGTCTTCGAAATACACCACGGGTACATTAAAGCGAAAGAATTTGTTTAGGGCATCGTGGGCCACGGAAGCTGAGGCACCCAATCCAAAAAAGGAGATTTTTTGTGCCTGGGTAAGCAAATCCACAACCCGGTTTACCACGTTTACATCGATAGACTGGCGCGCAACTTCCAGTGAGGCCATGGTGGATTCAAAAATCTTATTGGTATATTCCTGCGGCCCGTCGTTTTCATCAACATGTCGGTTCACATAAGGTGTACCATTGGCCAGGCTCTGAGCCAGGTGCAGTTTAAAGTCGGGGAACCCTTTAGTATCAAGCCGTCGACAAAAACGGTTAACCGTGGGCTCGCTGACATCAGACATTTTTGCCAAAGTGGCAATACTGGAATGTATTGCGGTTTGAGGGTGTGCCAGAATAATATCAGCAACTTTTCGTTCTGATTTACTAAAAGCAGCTTTGCTTTGCGAGATTTTTTCAAGAATATTCATACGGCTTAAGCACTTAGTGTTGTCGTGGGCCCTGTTTTGCTAGGGTCTATACTACTTAAAGCGTACGCAGAGACAAGTAAAATGTAATTTTTTGACAGGCTGGTAAAAAATAAACATGGTTTTTTTGCTGGCCCCGACACCGTGATAAACAAACCAAAGTTGTAATTTTACTACATTTGGTGTTAACTATTGGGCAATACCATCAGGGAAATGCTATTTTTTGCTTCCTATAAAAGCAGCCCTACTACTCATTTAAGAAGGTCGACAATATGGTAATGGATAATTCATTCGAACCCTGTGATTTTGTGCTATTCGGCACGATGGGGGATCTTTCACGACGAAAATTATTACCGTCGCTTTATCAGCTGGAAAAAGCGCAGCTGATCCACCCTGACACAAGAATTGTTGGCGTGGCTCGTCAGCAAATGACAAAAGATGAGTATATAGCTGAAGTAAAATCAAATATTGAAAAATTCAGCGACAAAGAGATATGCGGCGACACCTGGGTACGTCTGTGCGAACGCCTGGACTATATCCAGGTGGATATGAAAGATGAAGCCAGTTATAAACAGTTTGATACTGTCGTAGATCCGGACCGGGTCATGGTGTGTTATTTAGCCACGCCGCCGGCCATCTATGGTGATATCTGTCGCGGGTTGCACAGCTGTAATATTATTGACAGCAGTGTCCGGGTCGTTCTGGAAAAACCCATCGGTCATGATCTTGACTCTTCAAAAGTTATCAACGATGAGGTATCGGAGTATTTCAACGAATCCCAGATTTATCGTATTGACCATTATCTTGGTAAAGAAACGGTACTGAACCTGATTGCGTTGCGCTTTGCCAACTCCATCTTTGCCACTAACTGGGACCACAACTGTATAGACCATGTACAAATCAGTGTGGCTGAATCAGTGGGTATTGAAGGCCGTTGGGGCTATTTTGATGATGCCGGTCAAATGCGTGACATGGTCCAAAACCATCTATTGCAAATTCTGAGTCTGGTGGCAATGGAACCGCCGGCAACGCTGGACGCAGACAGCATCCGTGATGAAAAGCTTAAAGTCCTTAAAGCACTGCGGCCCATCAACACTTCAAACGTTAACGATACGACCGTGCGCGGCCAATATTCAGCCGGTTTTGTAAAGGGTCAGGAAGTACCGGGTTATCTTGAAGAAGAGGATGCCAATACCCGTAGTAAAACCGAAACCTTTGTAGCAATTAAAGCCGAGATTGATAACTGGCGCTGGGCAGGGGTGCCGTTTTACCTGCGCACCGGTAAACGGATGCCAACCAAGGTTTCTGAGGTTGTTATCTACTTTAAACGTCAGCCCCATAATTTGTTCGGTGACAGCTTTAATAGCCTGCCGCCCAATAAACTGGTCATCCGTCTACAGCCTGATGAAGGCGTGGAAATTACCGTGATGAACAAGGTACCGGGCCTGACCAGCTCTGGCTCTATGGATTTGCAAAAATCAAAGCTGAATCTGAGCTTTTCTGAAGCATTCTCGGAAGACCGGATTCCGGATGCTTACGAAAAATTATTACTGGAAGTCATGCTGGGCAATCAGGCGCTGTTTGTGCGTCGCGACGAAGTAGAACAAGCCTGGAACTGGGTAGACTCTATTCTGGAAGCCTGGAAGCACTCTGCTGAACCGCCTGAGCCTTATCAGGCAGGAACCTGGGGCCCGGTGGCCTCAATTGGGTTACTGGCTCGCGAGAATCGCAGCTGGTATGAAAGCAAAATGACAAAGAAGAAATAATATGGCACTGACACAACAACACTTTGAAAACGCCGATGCGCTGACCGCACAATTTGCTCAGTCACTGACAGATATTTTGGCTCAGGGTATTGAGAAACGTGGCCGGGCCAGCCTGGTGGTAAGCGGTGGTCGTACCCCTCTGGCATTGTTTAAAACGTTGAGCAAAACCGATATCGACTGGTCTAAGGTAGATGTAACCCTTGCCGACGAGCGCTGGGTTGATGAAGACCATGAGGCAAGCAATACCCGCCTGGTCAAAGATAACCTGCTTCAGAATAACGCCAGCGCGGCGAATTTTGTCGAGCTTAAGACCGACGACGCTGATGCCGCCGATGGCATCGCGCAGGCCGAATCCAACCTGTCCAGCATGAGTCAGCCCTTTGACGCGTTGATTCTGGGCATGGGTGAAGACGGTCATACCGCATCGTTGTTTCCCTGCTCAGCACAGATCGAAGATGGCCTGAACCTTTCCAGCGGAAAAATTTGTCTGGCAGTGCAGCCAACTACCGCTCCGCATCAGCGCATTTCTTTAACGTTACCGGCAATCCTGAACAGCCGTAACCTTTTTATTCACCTGACCGGTGAAAAGAAAAAAGCCGTATTAGAAGATGCCCTGGAGCACAATACTGAACTTGAAAAACCGGTTACGGCCGTGGTCAACCGGGCCCCTGTCACCCTGATGTGGGCACCCTAGGAGTTATTTATGAACAACCAAATCGCTGAAGTTACCCAGCGCATAATCGAGCGCAGCAAAGACACCCGCAAAGCGTACCTGGCAAAAATAGACCGGGCCCGCCGTCAGGGGCCTCACCGTGGTGTGTTGTCTTGTGGCAACCTGGCGCACGGCTTCGCGGCCTGTGGGACCGAAGACAAGTCTGATTTGCGTAGTATGACCAAAGCTAATATCGCGATTGTGTCGGCCTACAACGATATGTTGTCGGCGCATCAGCCCTACGAGACCTATCCGGCAGCGATTAAAGAAGCAGTAAAAGAAATCGGTAGTGTTGCGCAGTTTGCTGGTGGTGTTCCGGCTATGTGTGATGGGGTGACTCAGGGTAACCCTGGGATGGACCTGAGCCTGATGAGCCGCGATGTTATTGCCCAGGGCACGGCAGTGGCCCTTTCGCACAATATGTTTGATGCCGCCGTGATGCTGGGGATTTGCGATAAAATTGTACCTGGACTGCTGCTGGGCTCGTTGTCGTTCGGGCATCTGCCTACCGTATTTATCCCGGCAGGCCCCATGCCTTCAGGATTACCCAACAAAGAAAAGGCCCGGGTCAGACAGGAATTTGCCGAAGGCAAAGTCGGTCGTGATGCACTGCTGGAAGCCGAGTCTCAGTCTTATCACTCGGCGGGTACCTGTACCTTCTACGGCACTGCCAATTCGAATCAGCTGGTGGTGGAAACCATGGGTCTGCACCTGCCAGGCGCTTCATTCGTGAATCCGGGTACGCCACTGCGTGATGCGCTTACCAAAGCGGCATCAGTGCAGGCGACGCGTCTGACAGACCTTACCGATAACTACACGCCCATCGGCCATATTGTAGATGAAAAAGCCATTGTGAATGGCCTGGTGGCATTGTTGGCTACCGGCGGCTCTACCAATCACACCATGCACCTGATTGCGGTGGCGCGCGCTGCCGGTATCCAGCTGACCTGGGATGATTTTTCACAGATTTCTAATGCCACTCCATTACTGACCCGTATTTATCCTAATGGCTCAGCTGACATCAACCATTTTGTCGCCGCCGGCGGTATGGCCTTACTGTTCAGACAATTACTGGACGCTGGCTTGCTGCATAATGATGTAAATACTATTTGTGGGCACGGTCTTGAGCGTTATACCCAGGAACCTCGTTTGGAAGATGGCGAACTGGTGTGGCGCGATGGCGCTACCAAGTCTCACGACAAAGAAGTGGTGGCGACCGTGGACAATCCGTTTAAGCCAGATGGCGGCCTGAGTGTGCTTGACGGCAATCTGGGCCGTGCGGTTATTAAAACCTCGGCATTACATACGCCTCATTGTCGCATCAAAGCGCCTGCTGTGGTCTTTGAAGATCAGTTTGAACTGGATGATGCCTTTAAAAACGGCGACCTTAACAAAGACTGTATCGTGGTGGTGCGCTTCCAGGGCCCTTCCGCGATTGGTATGCCAGAGCTACACCGCCTGACGCCGCCACTTGGCGTACTACAGGACCGTGGCTATCAGGTAGCCCTGGTCACCGATGGTCGTATGTCTGGTGCCTCAGGCAAGGTGCCAGCTGCCATCCATGTCACCCCTGAAGCCTTCAACGGCGGGCTGCTGGCCAAGGTTCAAAATGGCGACATAATTGAACTGAATACCGAAACCGGTGCGTTATCACTGTGCGTAGAGGAAAGTGAGCTGGATGCCCGAGACCCTGTTATTGCGGATCTGACGAACCATCATGAAGGTATGGGGCGTGAAATGTTCGGCGGTATGCGTGCCGTACTCACAGGTGCCGAAGAAGGCGCATGTTCATTGTTTTACACTCAGGAGCAGGCGCTATGAGTGATAAATTTGTCGCCGATGTCGGGGGCACCAATATCAGGCTCGCCCGGGTGACAGATACCGGTGTGACAGATATCAAAAAATACATGTGTCGTGACTTCGCCAGCATTGATTTGGCTATTCAGGCGTATTTTGATGAGCATAGTGACTATCAGTTTACCCAGGGCTGTATCGCCATCGCGTGTCCGGTGCTGGGTGATCAGGTCGAGATGACCAACCATAGCTGGGTGTTTTCCCAACAGGCGTTACAAAGCCAGTTGCGTTTAACCAGTCTGTATGTGATCAACGATTTCACCGCTGTGGCCCATTCACTGCCAACCCTGTCTGATGCTCAGGTTATCCAGATTGGTCAGGGGACTACCAAGCCGCAGGGGAATATTGCGGTATTTGGCCCGGGCACCGGCCTGGGAGTTGAGCATATCACCATGACAGCGGCCGGTTGGCAGACGCTGGACGGCGAGGGCGGTCATACGGATTTCGCACCGGTAGATGAGACCGATATCATCATCTGGCGCCATCTGCAAAAAAGCCATGGCCGGGCTTCTGCTGAGGAAGTGATGTCCGGACGCGGAATCATGAACATCTACCAGGCACTGGCCGAAGCGCAGGGTGCCGAGGTGGTGTATACCGATCCCGCCCAGGTTACTGAGCGGGCACTTGACCAAAGCTGCGGCATCTGTGAAGCGACGCTGACTCAGTTTTGTCGAATCATGGGTAGCTTTGCCGGTAATCTGGCATTGAATATGGCGACGACCGGTGGCGTATTTATTGGTGGCGGTATTGCCAATCGCTTTGCTGATTTTATCGAGCGCAGTGACTTCAGAGCACGCTTTGAAGCCAAAGGGCAGATGAAACACTACGTTAAGGATATTCCGACTTACCTTATTGCTGAACCTGATCATGGCCTGCTGGGCGCATCAGCCTATTTAACTCAACATATTGCGAGAGAATTATGACAACAAAATGGACGCTATCATCGGCAGAGGTATTTGCAGCCGGACCCGTCGTTCCGGTGCTGGTAATCAATGATGTTGAAAAAGCCGTGCCTTTAGCCAAAGCCCTGATGGCTGGCGGCATTAAAGTGCTGGAGGTTACCCTGCGGACACCGGTAGCCCTGGATGTTATCAAACGCATTGCGACTGAGGTTCCCGAGGCTTTAATTGGTGCCGGTACGGTTACCAATGCTCAGCAACTTAAAGATGTGGTTGAAGCCGGCGCTAAATTTGCTATCAGTCCGGGAATGACCGCAGAGTTATTGCAGGCCGGCAAAGAGTGTGAGATCCCGCTTATTCCGGGAATTTCCTCTACCTCAGATTTGATGAAAGCCAAAGATGCGGGTTATACCCACATGAAGTTTTTCCCGGCTGAAGCCTCAGGCGGCGTAAAAGCGATAAAGTCTATCAGTGGTCCGTTCCCGGATGTGACGTTTTGTCCTACCGGTGGTATCAGCCTGGCTAACTACAAAGACTATCTGACTTTGAAGAATGTAGCATGTGTGGGCGGCTCCTGGGTGTCTCCGGATGAGGCTATCAATAATGGCGACTGGGAGCAGATCACCAAACTGGCTCAAGAAGCAGTAAACGGCGCCAAAAGTTTGTAACCAGCGGCATCGTATTGAATGAAAAAACCGCGCTTCCCGGCGCGGTTTTTTTATATACAGGTTTCTGCAGACCGGTTTAAACCGGGACTATCGTTTGCACTAACCGATGGGTCTCATCCGGCTCAAGGACCTTATCCTGGGTGACGGCAGTTTCAACACAAATCATATGTTTATAGCCAAACGCGTCCATATCGGAGATGGTCGCTGCACTTTGCCAGGGATTCCATACCACCAGGCTATCGTGGCCTGAGGACTCCACCGCCGTAAAAGCCGCGCCATGTTGCTTAATTTCGGTGCGTGCACTATCGGTCAGATGAATACGGTCGGTTTCACCAGTAATGTCATAGGGCGAGGGGGTGTCTTTTAAAGCCCAGTTGTCGGTTTTGTCTTTGTACTGACCGTCTATACCTTCCAGGGTAACTTTTTGAATATCTTCCACCTGGAAGTAGGTGTGTAGTGCCGTATTAAAGGTAAACGGCACAATCCCGGTATTACGGGTAGCCAGTTCCACTTTCAGGGTTTCTCCCACCCACACGTGCAGACTGACTTCGCAATCGTACTCGAAACCGTCTGCCCGGGTGTAGGAAGGCACCAACTCAACATGGGTACCTTCTGCGGTGGTTTCACTATTAGCCAGCTGCCATGCCTGGGCTCGCAAAATCCCATGGGCGGGCAGGGCGCCTTTTTCCCGGCCATGGTCATCACTGAACCAGGGCCAGCAAACGGGAATGCCGCCGCGAATCGGTTTTTCGCCGGTGAGGTTAGCATGGGGGCTTAGCCACAGTCGTTCCTGATTATCAGCTTTGGGAATGTACGATAAGATATGTCCACCAAATAAACTGATACGAGCGCTGGCGGCATCATTGTCGATATTTAAAAAGGTTATACCGGAGATTTCACTTATCTCTATACCTTGGGTAATGCTCATTATCTTTATAGTCCTACTCAACACAATGCTGCGCTGCTGGCAGTCTGCCAGATACTGCACACACAAAAAAAGGTGCGGTTTTACGCGCACCTTTTTACTTCATTCAGGCGAACCGACAGGACACTCCTGCTGGCCCCGTAATAGTTATTACTTGCTAATGTGGGCAACCAGATCAAGAACCTTGTTGGAATAACCCCATTCGTTGTCATACCAGGAAACCACTTTGACAAACTTATCGGTCAGTGCAATACCTGCGCCGGCATCAAAGACAGAGGTGCGGGCATCACCCAGGAAGTCATTTGAAACCACAGCATCTTCGGTGTAGCCCAAAATACCTTTCAGTTCACCTTCTGAAGCTGTCTTCATAGCCTGACAGATTTCGTCATAAGAGGCGGCTTTTTCCAGATTAACGGTCAAATCAACGACTGACACATTAGGGGTGGGAACCCGGAATGCCATACCGGTAAGTTTACCGTTAAGCTGTGGAATAACTTTACCTACGGCTTTTGCTGCGCCGGTAGATGAAGGAATGATGTTCTGGCCTGCACCCCGGCCACCGCGCCAGTCTTTTGCAGACGGGCCGTCAACGGTTTTCTGAGTGGCGGTAGTGGCATGGACCGTGGTCATCAGACCATCTACGATACCAAACTTATCGTTCAGAACTTTAGCCACTGGCGCTAAGCAGTTGGTGGTGCATGAGGCATTAGACACAATCGCCTGGCCTTCATAGCTGGCATCATTAACACCCATCACAAACATCGGCGTGTCGTCCTTAGAAGGCGCAGACATCACCACTTTCTTAGCACCCGCATCAATGTGCTTCTGGGCGGTTTCTTTGGTCAGGAATAACCCCGTGGACTCAACTACCACATCCACATCAACGTCACCCCAGGCCAGAGCGGCAGGATCTTTTTCGTTGGTTACACGAATAGTCTTTCCATTTACCACCAGATTGTTATTCTCAAGCGTGATTTCGCCGTCGAAAATACCGTGGGTAGAATCGTATTTAAGCAGGTAGGCGATGTAATCCGGATCCATCAAGTCATTAATGGCAACAACTTCTATATCGTCGCGAAGCGTAGCTGCGCGCATTACGAGGCGGCCGATTCGGCCGAAGCCGTTAATACCGATGCGTACTGTCATAACTTACCTCTACTTTAGTATGGTTATGTGAAAAAAAATTACGTAAAGTATGGATCAAAATGCCATACTTAGCAAAATTAATTGACTAAATGTTGCTTAATTACAAAAAGAAAATTATGCAAACGTATTCAATTTCGCGAAACCGGTACTTTCACATAATGTTAACGGTGTGTAGGTAAAGTGACCCTTTCGCCTTTTAAAGACTTATGTAATAACGCAGCCCGATACAGGAATACGCTACAATGACCGATCAAGTTTTGCAGACGCTGGTAGAAATGCGCGGCATCGAATCAAATTATGTCGATGCGTGGGGAAAGCCAGCCACGATTGAATCAAGCAGCAAGGCCAAGCTATTGAATGCTTTAGGCTATGATACCAGTGACGAAGATGCTGTGTTTGAACAGATAAAATCTGAAACATTACGTTATTGGCAATTGCCGCTGGACCCGGTACAGGTGAGTCGGGTATCTGAAAAACTACAGTTTTCCATTCGCTTACCTATAGAACTGGTAAATGACACCTACAGCTTTGTCCTGACCACCGAGCAGGGCAAAACCGTCACCGAGACCTTTGTTCCGGTAGACGCCCAATTGATCAATGCTGCTCAGCTGGAAGACGTTGAGTATCAGGAATACGTGATTGATTTTGATCATGCCGTGGAACCGGGTTACCACACCTTATCGTTGATGGTGGAAGGGGATGAAGAGGCGTTTGTACAGATGCGTCTGATCATGGCGCCCGATGCCTGTTATATACCTGACTCAGTGGCAGCCGGCAAAAAAGTCTGGGGCCTGAGTGTCCAGCTTTATTGTGTTCGCAGCCAGACCAACTGGGGGATCGGCGACTTTTCGGATTTAAGCCGTCTGGTGAAAGATGCGGCTAACAATGGCGCGCAGTTTATTGGCCTGAACCCTATCCATGCACTGTACCCGGCAAATCCTGATGCCTGCAGTCCTTATGGTCCTTCCTCACGCCGGTGGCTGAATTTTTTGTATCTTGATGTCACCGCGATCGATGGTTACAACGACCCGTCGGTGCAACAAATCATCAACAGCGCTGAGTTTAAAGAAAAACTGGCGGCGGCGCGAGCCGCTGAGCATGTGGATTATGCCACGGTGGCAGCACTCAAAGTTGAAGTGCTGACAGCGATTTTTGCCGTCTATGATAAGCAATACCTCACCAAAACCAGTCGCCAGAAAAAGGCCTTCGACGCCTTTGTAGAAACCGGCGGTGAAAGCTTAGATATGCTGGCGGTTTATGATGTGATGCAAGAACATCTTAAAGACGCCGGTGAACCGTCGTGGGGCTGGCCGGTCTTTCCCGAAAAGTTCAAAGAATACCACAAGCCGGAAGTCACCAAGTTTGCCAGGAAGCATGCAAAACGTGTGCGTTTTTACCAGTTCTTACAATGGCAGGCCGCTGAACAATTAGAGCAGGCGAATCAGGCAGCGCAGGATGCTGGCATGACCATTGGCCTTTATCGCGATCTGGCGGTTGGTGTGAGTGAAGGCAGCGCCGAAATCTGGGGTAACAAAGACCTGTATTGCGTCAAAGCCAGCGTGGGCGCGCCACCGGATGTGCTGGGACCATTAGGCCAGAACTGGGGTTTGCCGCCCATGGACCCACAGCGTTTGTATGATCAGGCTTATCAGCCCATCATCGACCTGTTTTCTTCTAACATGGCCTCGGCCGGTGCGCTGCGTATTGACCATGTTATGGCGCTGCTGCGCTTATGGTGGGTACCGCAGGGCGATCATGCCCGCGAAGGCGGCTATGTTTATTACCCGGTGGACGATTTGCTGGGGATTCTGGCGCTGGAAAGTCATCGTAACCAGAACCTGGTTATTGGTGAAGATCTGGGCACGGTACCTGAAGAAATTCGTGGTAAGCTGGCTGAAAATGGGATTTATTCATACCGGGTCTTTTTCTTTGAGCAGGCCGAAGACGGCGGGTTTTTCTCACCCTCGCATTACCCGGAGCAATCCATGTCGACCCTGACCACCCATGATATGCCGACCCTTATCGGTTACTGGCATTGTCATGATCTTGAGCTGGGTAAAGACCTGGAGTTATACCCGGACGCCGAGGTTCTGCAAAGCCTGTACAACAGCCGCCATGCGGATAAACAGGAAATTCTGAACTCATTACATGGCCATCATTCCATAGATGAAAGTGTGTCCCGAAACGTCAATGAAACCTCGATGACCCAGAATCTGAATTTTGGGCTGCAGACTCATATGGCCACCGGTTCCAGTGCATTACTCAGTCTGCAACTGGAAGACTGGCTGCAAATGGATATGCCGGTCAATATTCCCGGGACCTTTGATGAGTATCCCAACTGGCGTCGCAAATTAACCCGTAATCTGGAAGATATATTTGCCGATGAAAACCTGACCGCGCTGGCCCGCCGTCTGACTGAGGCACGAAATGCGGCCAGCACCGACAAATAATCTGGTGAAATAACAATACAGGGCGTCACGGTTCGTTGCCGCCCGAGGTACAGGAGTACATTATGCAAGTCGAGCAACAACTGGCGTGGGCGAGCTGTGCAAATCCGTTTTCCAGACTGGGGCCCACTACAACGCCGCAGGGGCTAAAGATTTGTGTATGGCGACCTGATGCCTCCGCTATTGACGTGAGCCGGCCAGGTAGTGACAAGCCATTGGGCAGTTTGCAAAAAAATGATGACTCCGGGTTGTTTGAAGGGACCTTCAAGGAGCTGGAGTCAGACGCGCTGTATTGTTTACACCTGCATACCCCCGAAGGTGTGGTGAGGGTACTGGACCCCTATCAGTTTAAAACTCAGGCATTTCACGCCGTTCATTATATCGACCATCAGCCGCAAAACCTGTATCGGCAAGCCGGTGCTCAGCTTATATCGGTAGCCGATGAGGTTGAGGCTACCCGCTTTTGTGTGTTTGCCCCCAATGCCAGCGCGGTCTCGGTAATTGGCGATTTTAATCGCTGGGACGGACGGTTACATCCGCTGGAAAAAACTGAGATGGGGTATTGGGTGCTGGTGATCCCGCACCTGGGCGCCGGACAGCGCTACAAGTTTCAGATCAAAGACAGTTTTGGCAATACCTTGCCCCATAAAGCCGATCCGTTAGGTTATCAGGCCGAGCAATATCCGTCCCACTCCTCAGTAATCTTTGACCACGAACGTTACGAATGGCAGGACAACGCCTGGATGAGCCAGCGTGGTTACGATAAATATCAGCAACCGATGAGTATCTATGAGGTCCATCTGGGCTCCTGGCGTAAGCCGGGGGATGAGCGTCGGTACCTGAGTTATCACGAATTGGCTGATAGCCTTATTCCGTATGCAGTCGATATGGGCTATACCCATCTGGAATTGCTGCCGGTATCGGAATTTCCTTTTGACGGGTCCTGGGGCTACCAGCCGGTGGGCATGTTCGCCCCTACCAGCCGCTTTGGTGGTCCCGACGACTTTAAATATTTTGTGGATAAATGTCACCAGCAGGGACTGGGGGTAATTATAGACTGGGTGCCGGCGCACTTTCCTGAAGATGGTCATGGTCTGGCCCGCTTTGATGGCAGCCATGTGTATGAATATGATGACCCCAGAAAAGGCTGGCATCCGGACTGGAACTCCTGCATTTACGACTTTGGAAAAGACACGGTTCGTCAGTTCTTGGTAGCCAATGCGCTGTTCTGGCTGGATAAATTCCATATCGACGGGCTACGGGTGGATGCCGTCGCTTCAATGTTATATCTGGATTACTCCCGAAAAGATGGGGAGTGGATCCCGAATGTGGATGGCGGTAACCAGAATTACGAAGCCATTAGTCTGCTTCGCTGGATGAATGAAGAAGTTTACCGGCATTACCCGGATGCCATGACCATTGCCGAAGAGTCCACCTCCTTTGCCGGGGTCTCACGTCCGGTGGATGCCGGTGGTCTTGGCTTTGGCTTTAAGTGGAATATGGGCTGGATGCATGACTCATTGCATTACATCAGTAAAGACCCGGCTTACCGACGTTATCATCACAGCGAAATGACATTTTCTATGGTGTACGCCTTTGATGAAAATTTTGTATTGCCGTTATCCCATGATGAAGTGGTGCACGGTAAAGGCAGCTTACTGGAAAAAATGCCCGGCGATGAATGGCAGGCGGCTGCGAGTCTGCGCAGTTATGCGGCATTTATGTTTGGCCATCCCGGTAAAAAGCTTAACTTCATGGGCAACGAACTGGCGCAATTTAAAGAATGGAACCATGACAGCTCGTTAGACTGGCATCTTCTGGAATTCCCCAAGCATAAGGGGATTCAGCAACTGTACCGGAGTTTGAACCGGCTATACCGGCAATACCCGGCCTTGCATCAGCTTGATCATAGCCATGAAGGATTCAGCTGGGTTGACCATAACAACGAAGCGCAAAGCATCATCTCGTTTGTACGTCATAGCCAAAATCGTACCCAGCAGGTGTATGTGGTGAGCAATATGACCCCCGTGCCGTATGATAATTTCCGGGTGGGCGTAGAGCGTGCCGGCGACTATGCTTTAGTACTGAACACGGACGAAGAACAATTCTGGGGTAGTGGCTATCCGGTACCAACGAACGTCACTGCACAGTCGGTAGCATGGAATGACTTACCGCATTCGATAGAGATAAATCTGCCTCCGCTGGCAACCGTTTTCTGGGTTATTGAATAGGAAAGTATTGTGAATGTTTCGGTTGAACAAAAATGGTTTCAAACCAGTGGAAACCATGCGCCATTAGGGGCAACGGTAACCACAGAGGGCGTAAATTTTGCAGTTTACAGCCCCGATGCGAAAGCAGTGGTGTTGTGTCTGTACAGTTCAGATACCGAAGAAACACTGTGCGAGATTCCCCTGGCCCATAAAACCGGTGATATCTGGCATGGTTTGATTCATGGTATTGGTCATCGTCAGCTTTATGCGTACCGGGTTGACCGGGGTCATAGCGAGTTACACAGCTCGCCGGCAGATAAGCTGCTTATTGATCCGTATGCCAGAACCATAAGCCGGCCGGTCCATTGGAACGCCCGTCAGTATGTCAATGACTCCCATTTTATGGTACCCAAAGGGCTGGTGATTGACCGTCGGGCTTATCCTGACCAGCGTCCTCACAAGCCTGGCTTAAAGCCTCATCAGCGGGTTGTCTACGAAGCGCATATGAAAGGGCTGACCCAGCTACATCCTAAGGTCCCTGCCGAACAACGCGGCAAATACCTGGGAGCGTGTCACCCGGCGGTGTTGTCCCACCTGAAAATGTTAGGTGTGACTAGTGTCCAGTTTCTGCCACTGGCGGCCTGCATGCCGGAGCCTTACATCACTGAAAAGGGCATGACCAACTACTGGGGCTACAACCCGGTAAGTTTTTTTGCTCCGGAACCCCGTTATGCCCAGGTGGATGCCCTGGACGAATTGCGCACCATGGTCGACCGTTATCATGAAGCCGGGCTTGAGGTCATTGTGGATGTGGTTTTCAACCATACGGCCGAAGGTGGCAAAGGCGGACCGGTGCTGTCATTCAAAGGCTTTTGTCCTTATCAGGCCTATCTTTATGAACAGGCCCCCAATGGCGAGTTATTTTTCTCTAATCATTCTGGGTGTGGCAATAGCATAAACTCAGCCCAGCCGATGATGATGAAACTCATTCTTGATGCGCTACGTTTCTGGTTAACGACCATTGGTGTGGACGGCTTCCGCTTCGATCTGGCAGCAAGTCTGGGGCGGGAGCCACAGCAGTTTACTAAAACCGCCGGGATTTTACGGGCCATGCAGCAGGACCCGGTGATCAGCCAGGCGGTATTAATTGCCGAACCCTGGGATATCGGGCCTGGCGGATATCAGCTGGGTAGCTTTAACAGCGACTGGCTGGAAGTAAATGATAAATACCGGGACAATGTTCGTGCTTTTTGGCGTGGTGACGACGGGATGACCGCCGAGTTTGCAACACGATTATTCGGCTCGGCGGACATTTTTGGCAAAGGTCGCCGGCATATTAATACCTCGGTGAACAATATTACCTATCACGATGGCTTTACCCTGCATGATCTGGTGAGCTACAGCGAACGGCATAATCATGCCAATGGCGAAGAAAATCAGGATGGCCACGGCCATAACCTTTCAGCGAATTATGGGGTAGAAGGTCCCACCCAGGACGAGGCGGTGCTGGCACTGCGTGAAAAGCAAAAGCGTAATATGTTTGCCACCTTGCTGCTGAGTCAGGGTACACCGCACATTCTGGGTGCTGATGAATTAAGCAAAACCCAGCAGGGCAACAACAACGCCTACTGTCAGGACAACGACATCAACTGGTATGACTGGGAGTTGAACAAACGTCGTCAGGACTTCCTTAATTTTTGCAGTTATGTCATTGCATTGCGAAAAAGCAGTGATGTTTTGTCAAACTTATTAGAACAGGATGATAGCTGGCAGCAACGCACGAATGTGGCGCAAATACGCTGGTTCAAACCCGATGGCGCGGTAAAAGAAACCGAGGACTGGCATGATAATAACCGGACGTTCGGGGTAGAGATTGAAGGGGCGGCAGAACCTGGCGCGCCCATAGAACACTGGTTTATCTGTTTTAATACCGATGATACTGAAGTGCGCTTTAAACTACCGACCCTGGCTCAGCCAAGCGGCTGGCAGTTGCGTCTGGACACCCGCTATGCCTGCTTGCAGGAACAGCCTGAAATCTGTATCCAGCAGGTATTTTCCCAGGCGCCTAAAAGCGTGGCGGTGTTTTGTTACTCTCCTTTACCGGATAATAAACGCTAAGCGGGGGCCAGCGCGGCCTTCGAGGCTGGCCATTAAGCCATTGAGATCTAAAAACGCCACCTTGTAATTTTACCGGGTAGCCCCATACCTGTTGTAAGGCCAGATGAACACATGTTGCTGGCCTTTTTTCTTTTTAAATCATCGTTTATTAGTGTTCATAAGCACAACGGATGGTAATATGCGCAGCCATCTGCAACCTAAGGTGAAAACCATGCACAAAGAAGATGGAAAGGCCCAGCCCGAGAAAAACTGCGATGTCGGTTTTATTGGTTTAGGCGTGATGGGGGCAAATCTGACCCTGAATTTGGCCGACAACGGCTACCGCGTTGCCTGCTTTGATTTAGACCAGAGTAAAGTTGATGCGATTCTGGCCAAAGAAGCAGCTGAACGCGATGACGATTCTACTCCCCGTATTGAAGGCTGCAGTTCTTACACGGAACTGCTCAGCAAATTAAAAGCCCCGCATCTGATTATTCTGTCGGTGCCTGCCGGGGACCCGGTTGACCATGTGTGCAATCATCTTATCGATGCGGGTATCAAAGCTGATGATATCGTGATTGATACCGGCAACAGCCTGTGGACCGACTCGGTTCAGCGCGAAGAACAATACAAAAGCAAATTCATCTTCTTTACCACTGCCGTCTCTGGTGGTGAGGTGGGCGCACGGTTTGGCCCGTCACTGATGCCTTCTGGCAATCCTTACGCGTGGACCCGGATTGAGCCGGTCCTCACCGCAATTGCCGCCAAGGTAGATCCACAAACCGGCAAACCGCTGGAAAGTCGGATCCCCGGCAAGCCGGTCACCGAAGGTGAGCCATGTGCAACGTATATCGGTACTATGGGCGCCGGCCACTACGTAAAAATGGTCCACAATGGCATTGAATACGCAGACATGCAGCTGATTTGCGAGGCGTATCAGATTATGCGCACCTCGTTGCGCATGTCGGCTGCGGAAATTGCCAAAGTCTTTCGTCGCTGGAATGAAGGCAAGCTAAACAGTTATCTGATGGAAATCAGCGCCGAAGTTCTGGAGCAAATGGACCCGGACACAGGCATGCCGCTGGTGGATGTTATCTTAGACAAAGCGGGCCAGAAAGGGACGGGTTTATGGACGGCGGTAAGTGCGCTGCAGGTTGGCAGTCCGGCACAAACCATTACCTCTGCGGTATTTGCCCGTAGTATTTCGGGTTTGAAAGAAGAGCGGGTTAAAGCCAGCGAAATACTGCATGGCCCGGAAGTTCAGACTCTGGATGACGATGCCAAAATGAAAGCGGTACATCAGCTGGAGCAAGCCTTGTATTGCTCTAAGATTTGCGCCTATGCCCAGGGGTTCCAGTTGATGGCTACCGCGGCAAAAGAGCATGACTGGGACTTAGAGTTTGGCGAAATAGCCAAAATCTGGCGCGCCGGCTGTATTATTCGTGCGGTATTTTTACAGTCTATTGCCCAGGCTTACGAGAACAACGAAGATCTGGAGAATCTGTTACTGGATCCGTTTTTTGCCGATCAGATAACACAGATGCAGTCTGACTGGCGTGAATCTATTGCCCAGGCTACTTTGGCCGGTATCCCGTGCCCGGCAATGATGTCGGCGCTAAGTTATTATGACTCTTATCGCACCGCGGTATTGCCCGCTAATTTATTGCAGGGCCAGCGTGACTATTTTGGCGCGCATACGTATCAGCGTATTGATAAACCCGCTGGTAAGAAATTCCACCTGGACTGGAGTCATCCGGATCGCCCCCAGGTGGCAGTTAAAAAATAGTTGCCACTTTTTCTCAACTGAGCAGGAGGTTGCATGACAGATAAATACAAAGACACCTTATCCGATGAAGCTTATCGGGTAACCCGGCAGGCGGGCACTGAGCGTCCGTTTACCGGCGCCTTGTTAAACGAAACCCGTGATGGCTATTATCTGTGTAAGTGTTGCGGGGCCAAATTGTTTCTGGCTGAAACTAAGTTTGACGCCGGGTGCGGCTGGCCTTCCTTCTATGATCAGAGTGAAGACAGCAACGTCGGTTTTCGCGAGGACAATACCCACGGCATGGCGCGTACTGAAATTTTCTGTAAGCAGTGCGATGCCCACCTGGGGCATGTCTTTCCCGACGGACCGGAACCCACCGGGCAGCGTTATTGCGTGAACTCGCTATCGATGGACTTCAATTCAAAAGAAGGTGACACGGTAGAAGGCTGAAAACGAGTGTTAATGCCTTAACACGTGGCGGTTTTTTGTACGATGTTGATCAGATAATAAAAAAGAGTGGCTTGATGCCACTCTTTTTTTGTATGTAATTAAATATTTTTTTGAAAGTTATTTACAAAGTTGACCGCTAAACGGGCACTCGAATAAGACATTATTGGCATTATCATGATCGATGGTTAAGAAAGCTTTTTTGAGTAATTTCAAGCTCAATTAACATCTCTATCCGCGCCGCAGTATCGCTAGCCGGGTCTCGTGAGCTAACACGATTACTTGGACGTTTGGTGGCGTTATCGTTGTTAAAGTGCTTCTTTCGCTATTGCTTTCACTATTGGTCAGGAGATGCCCGGCGGCCCATCCGCTTTGACGAGGCTGGTCACCGGGAAACAATACACAGCATCATTTTAAAACGGCAATAGGAGGGCGCGTACTGCGGGACCAGAGAAACGTAAGAAGCGAACCTCATCCTATGTGGAAAACTTACCAAAGAATCTGCGTGAACCATACGAAAAATCGAATTCCTGTAATTAATCAACAATTTGGTAAATACCCTTGGCTTACCTAAAATGCTTGCGTCCATGACCGACATCTAACTCATCTCATATGTACCCTAATAATAAGTCGTCATGGACATTTTTATTACCTTAAGTCGATGAAGGCAAAAGCATGAATCAACAGTTCGAACAGGAATTACAAAGTAGTTGGCAAGAGCGACAGGAATATGCGGAGATGATGCTTCCGCTGATTGGCCGCTTGTATCGCAAATTTGCAGTAGAGATTTCTGTATATGGCAGACCTTTGCTGAACGCCAGTGCCATTGATGTGATTAAAGCCCACCGTATGGTGCGCCTACACGAAGGTATTAAACTACGCTTACGGGAAAGCTGGCCGGTGCTTGAAGCACTGGACAAAATGCAACTGGCCCCAGCCCAAATCGATATTGGCAAGCTTGCGTTTGATTTCAACTATGGTTCGGCTGTGGATAATGACGATCTGACTGGTTTTCTTAAAAGTCAGCTGGCTTCGGTCGTCGATAAAAAAGACGAACAGGATCCCCGGGATGTTGTGCTATACGGTTTTGGCCGGATAGGGCGGTTGCTGGCCCGGCTGTTGATTGAGCGTCAGGGCGTTAATAACAAACTGCGTTTACGTGCAATTGTGGTGCGCGGTGGCCGTGATGGCGACCTTGAAAAACGTGCCAGCCTGTTACGCCGTGACTCTGTACACGGACCTTTCAGTGGCAGCATCACGGTCGATGAGGAACGTAAGGCAATCAAAGCCAACGGTTCGTTCATTCAGGTTATCTATGCCAATAGCCCTGATGAAGTCGATTACACCCAGTATGGTATCAACAATGCGATTGTTATCGACAATACCGGTATCTGGCGTGACGAAGACGGACTGGGTCAGCACCTTAAAGCCAAAGGCACCGACAAGGTTATGCTTACTGCGCCGGGTAAAGGGGATATCAAGAATATTGTTCACGGGGTGAACTGCGATACGATTTCATCTGATGACAGAATTTTGTCCGCGGCCAGCTGTACCACTAACGCTATCACGCCAGTGTTGAAAGCCCTGGACGAAGAGTATGGTATTGTCAGTGGTCATGTCGAAACGGTGCATTCGTATACCAACGATCAAAACCTTATCGATAATTACCATAAGGCGGAACGTCGTGGTCGTAGCGCGCCATTAAATATGGTGATCACCGAAACCGGCGCCGCTAAAGCGGTGGCTAAGGCGTATCCGGGTCTGGCAGGCAAACTTACCGGTAATGCTATCCGGGTACCGACCCCGAATGTATCCCTGGCGATTTTGAATCTTAACCTGGATAAAGCGACAGATAAATTACAGGTTAATGAGTTTTTGCGCGACACGGCGTTGTTTTCCTCATTGCAGCATCAGATTGACTATACCGCCAGCAAGGAAATCGTCTCTTCAGATCTGGTTGGCTCGCGGGCTGCATCGGTGGTAGATTCACAGGCCACCATTGTGGCGGACAATCGGGTCACATTGTACGTCTGGTACGACAATGAGTTCGGTTATAGCTGTCAGGTAATGCGGGTGGTCCGTGATATGGCTAACCTGAGTTTTCCGACACTGCCGGCATAAGCGGGCAGGGCGGTGACGCTCTAGCGCCAGGTGAAAAGGCAAAAGGGATGCGCTCTTTTGCCTTTTTTTGTGTTTAAAATCAGCCCTTTTGGCATAATTTTGCGTAGTAGAAGGTAACCGAATGGTTGTTCGCTATGGTGATCAGCTGTCTTTTTTGTTTGTTGTAGGCTGTTTTGTAAGGAAAACAAAATGACTAATCCTCCACGCCCCTGGTACCGCCGTTCACTGGTTCGCTGGATTCGCGATATTGGGCTGATTTGCCTGGTTATTTACGGCATCAGTCAGTGGCAGATGCGCGGTATGCTATCCACCTCAGGGGATGCGGTCGCATCGGTAACCTTTGTCAAAACCCTTAATGGAGAGCCCTTCACCATTGCTCCGAAAGCGGGTAAACGTACGCTGATTTATTTTTTCGCGCCCTGGTGTGAAATTTGTAAAATGAGCATTGAAAATGTTGATGTGGTGGACACTGAACGCTTTCAGGTTTTTCGTATTGCTCTGGATTATGACAATCCTAAAGAGGTGCGTGAGTTTTTAAAACAGGCCAATGTGAAAGCCAGTGTCTATCTGGGGAATGACCAGCTCAAGTCTAATTTTCAGGTCCAGGGCTATCCTTCTTACTATCTTCTGGATGAACAATTCAATGTTATCGATAGGGCGCTGGGCTACTCTACAGCGGCAGGTCTGAAAGTGCGTACCTGGTTGTCGTCTCCCGGGCCGGATACGCCTCACTAGTATTCACAGCGGCGAGCTGCTAATTGGTTAACCGTTGTACAACTGTCAGCAAAGTTGAACAAAAATGTAAAAAAATTGGCATCCGGCGGGGCCGAATGCCTTCTTAAGCATGGTATTGACCAAACACTGTGTGCTAAATTACCGCGCAAATTCATTTTTAAAAAGTCACTATCATGCATATTTCCAGTCAGTTCGACAGCGGCAATATTCGCGTTATCAAAGCCGATGCTCCTGAAGATATTGTTTTAGGTATCAATCCGGACAATGAATCTGAATTTTATCAGTGGTTCCATTTTCGTCTGTTTGGGGAATCATTTACCCCCCATAATATCCGTATTACCGACTTGGCTAAATCGGCGTACCCGGATGGCTGGAAAGACTACAATGTACTGGCCTCTTATGACCGCCAAACCTGGTTTCGCGTAGACAGCGAATTTGACGGTGACAACCTGAGTTTTGAATTTACCCCAGAGCAGCCCAGCGTCTATTTCGCCTATTTTGTGCCTTATAGCTATGAACGCCATCTTGACCTGGTGGGCGATGCGCAAATGTTCATCGACTGCGAACATCGTCTGTTAGGCCAGACCCTTGACGGCCGTGATATGTCCATGCTGGTCATAGGTCAACCGGGCGAAGGCAAGAAGAATATCTGGATCACGGCCCGCCAGCATCCAGGTGAGACCATGGCGCAGTGGTGTGCTGAAGGCTTGTTATACCGCTTGTTAGACGAAGAAGATGGACTGTCACGGCAACTGCTTGATCAGGCCGTGTTTTATATTATCCCTAATATGAATCCGGACGGTTCAGCCCGGGGCCATTTGCGGACTAATGCGGTAGGCACCAACCTGAATCGCGAATGGGCTTCTCCCAGCGCCGAAAAAAGTCCGGAAGTACTGTATGTCTTAAATGCCATGGACGAAATTGGCGTAGACATGTATCTGGATCTGCATGGTGATGAGGCCCTGTCGTACAATTTTGTGGCCGGTAGTGAAGGTATCCCCGCTTATTCTGACAAGCTAAAAGATCTGGAAGATACCTTTAAGCAAGCGCTTCTGATGGTCACCCCTGAATTCCAGGATGAGTTTGGTTACGATAAAGATAAGCCAGGTGAAGCCAATCTGTCGGTAGCGTCAAATGCGGTAGGCCAGCGCTTTGAATGTCTGGCGTACACCTTTGAAATGCCGTTTAAAGATAATGCCGATTTGCCTGATCCGGTATTTGGCTGGTCTACTCAGCGGTGCCATCAACTGGGTGAAGACATGCTGGTAGCGATTCGTGCGGTCGTTCCCAAGTTAAGATAACCATAAAAAGCACACAAAAATAATAAAACAATAAGTATTGAGGGGAACCAGGTTTGGAAGGTTTACTGAGTTTGTTTAACACGCTGGATAGCATGCTGGGAGGCGCGGTTTGGTTTCCTTTTGTATTGCTGGGTGTGGGTCTGTTTTTTACAATTTATCTGGGGTTTCCCCAGGTCCGTTATTTTAAACATGCCTGGAAAGTGGTATTCGGAAAATTCGATACCGACGATGAGCCCGGCGATACCACGCATTTTCGTGCACTGACCACCGCATTATCGGGGACGGTAGGTACCGGTAATATCAGTGGGGTGGCCTTTGCCCTGTATCTGGGCGGGCCGGCAGCGTTATTCTGGATGTGGGCAACTGCTTTTTTCGGTATGACCACCAAATTTGTTGAAGTGACCCTTTCGCACAAGTACCGGGTTCAGACTGAAGACGGTACGATGGCGGGCGGGCCCATGTATTACATGGATCGCCGGCTTAATATGAAATGGCTGGCGGTGGCGTTTGCCGTGGCAACCGTCATCAGTTCGTTTGGTACCGGTAATTTGCCGCAAAGTAATGGTATTGCCCAAAGTATTGAAGCAACCTTTGGCTTTGACCCGGTCATTGTTGGTAGCATTCTGGGTATCTTGCTGGCGATGGTTATTTTAGGTGGCATTAAACGTATCGCTGCGGTGACCGCACGGGTCGTACCGATTATGGCGGTGGTATACCTCATCGGGGCGATGGCGGTTATTTTTGCTAATCTGGAAAATATCGGCCCCTCTTTTGTGGCGATTATCAGCGATGCCTTTAGCGGTACAGCCGCGGCTGGGGGGTTCCTTGGTGCGTCTTTGGCATATGCATTCAACAAAGGCGTAAACCGGGGCCTGTTTTCAAATGAGGCCGGTCAGGGTTCTGCACCTATTGCCCACGCCGCGGCAAAGACCAAAGAGCCCGCCTCTGAAGGTATGGTGTCATTGCTTGAACCGTTCATCGATACCATCTTGATTTGTACCATCACCGGCCTGGTCATTCTGTCCTCGGGGGTTTGGAAAGAAAAACACCAGAATCATTTTGACCGCACCGATATGTACTATGTTGAAGGCAGCTATAGCGATGACAAGAAAGAGGATGTGGGTGATCTGTACAGCTACCTGAATGAAATCGGCGGTCATAGCGTTAAGCCTTTCAACGGGTCCATCACGGTGGTTAATGGTACGGCAGTGACCGGCGGCTATACCCTAATCAATGCCCGCTCTATTGCCGAAGATGTTACCTATACGGTTAATGATGAAGACGCTTTTAATGGCACACTGCAAATTGTGGACGGTAAGCCGGTTAAAGAAAATCTTGAGGTCTATGGGAAGTCGCTGGTACATTCTGCCGCGTTAACCACCATAGCCTTCACCCGTGGCTTCTTCGGGCACTGGGGGCAGTATATAGTCTCTATTGGTCTGATGCTGTTCGCATTTTCAACCGCCATTGCCTGGTCATATTATGGCGACCGGGCGATGACCTATCTGGCTGGCCCCCGCTCGGTTATGCCTTATCGGGTGGTCTATGTGGCCGGCTTTGTGTGGGCATCATTTTCAGACACCACGGTTGTCTGGGCATTGTCAGCTGTAGCAATTGTAATTATGACACTGCCTAACCTGTTTGGTATATTACTGCTTAGCAAGGAAATGAAGCAGACGGTTCGTACCTACTGGACGAACTTTCACAAAAAATAAGCCCGCCTTAACAGAGCGTGTCGCGCGTAAATACGGAGATTAGCGTTTACGCCGGCGCGCTTTTTATTGTTACCTTCCCGGTAACCTTGATTCTGCTTCTTCATTTATTTAACAACCGGAGTTTATATGGCGCTGATTGACTGTCCGTCGTGCAACAAGAAAATTTCAGACAAGGCAGACGATTGCCCGCATTGTGGTTTTTCTCTGGCCGATGCGTCTTCAGAAGATATTTTGCGAAAACAAAAGCTGAACCGATTCAAAAAACTGCATAGTATTCAGAACCAGTCGATGCTGGCGATGTTGCTATTTGTGGCCGGTTTCGGCTTTATGTTCTGGGGTGGCGCCACTAAAGGTGATCTTCAATATAACCTGGCGGTACTTAGCTCGGTAGTGGGCTTTATCTGGTACATTATAAACCGTATTCGCATTTTAATTATAAAGCGTTTTTCATCATGAATATTGAAGCATTACTGGCCGCGATGACCCCTGAGGTGTATTCGCGCCTTCGCCAGGCCGTAGAAACCGGCAAATGGCCGGACGGCACCCCCTTATCTGCAGAACAGCACGAAAGCTGTATGCAGGCGGTGTTGTTGTACCAGTCCAAAATCGAAAAGTCGACTGAACATATGACCATTAATGAACAAGGCGAAATTGTGCATAAAAGCAAGCGTGACTTCCAAAAGTCTGTGCAGCAGGATTCTTCGCCTGACAACGAAATAGCGCGGTTTAGACAGGATGATATTTAAACGTTTATTTTCGCCTTCCCATACCAGCAAAGACCCTGCGGTCAGAAAATCGGCAATTGACAAATTATCTGCCGATAAACAACAGGATAAATCCATTTTACATGAGCTGGCTTTTAATGATGCAGATGCTCAGGTCACCCTGGCCGCATTAAATAAGCTGAATTCGTTTGCGTTATGGCAAAAATCCGCGCAACAGGCCCCCCACGAACAAGTACAGCGTACCGCTCGTCAATATATTGAAAATGCAGTTCTGGCTGACGAGCATCCGGGACTGACCGCGCAGCAACGAAAAGATTATCTGATTGAGACTGCCTCGGCAGACCTGGCAAAAGCCGCTTTGCTGAAGCCGGTGGGCGATCTCGATGATGCAATTGTTCTGCAATTGCTGGCAAAAATTAATCGTGACGATTTTACCCTGAGCTATTATCAGCAGGCTGCGGCGCCATCGGTCAGACAGCGTATGGTAGAGCAGATTGATGATCCCCAGTTGCTTGAAAAGCTCTCGCGTAAGGAAACTGAGGAAACCCTGTTAAATTCTATCAGTGAAAAGCTGGCCAGATTTGCTGAAGCCAAAAAAATGCCGGATGTAGTCCAACGTCAGGTAACCCTGATTCTGGCGAAGCTGAAGGCATTATCAGAGCGCGCTGACTATGAAGAAGTGGCTGAACGGCGCGCGGCTTTACTCAAAGAATATGAGGTTATTAGTGAGCAGCTCCACTGGTTAGGTGAAGAACAGCAGCAGGCTACAGACACCAAATATCATCAGCTTTGCGCTCAGACACAGCGGCACCTGGAGCGTCTGAAGCCTCAGTTTGAAGCCGCTCAGCAGCAAGCCCGTCGGGCCGAACATCTGAAAAATGCCCGGCGCGTGGTAGCCCAGCTCAAACAGCAGGCAGACGAGCTTTATCTGAACAACCCGGCAACGGCCACGGTAGCACAAATTAAGCAGGGCAGTGACAGTCTGCAGCAGGCGCAGCATGCACTGAGTTTACTGGAGCAGGATCCTGAAGCCGGTGGCACACTTGCAAAAGATTTGCATCGGCTTACCCGGGAGCTGGCCGTACAACAGGAATATCTGGAGCAGTTTACCCAGCAACAGCAATACTGCCAGCAATTGGGCGATATTCTGGCGCAGACAGACAATGTCATCACTACGTCTGAAAATACCACCACGGTGGATCCCGACCTGTTTTCACAGCTGCAGCAGCAGTGGCAGGCGATTGCCACCCACGTATTTGTGATCCCTAAAAACTATCAGCAACAATGGCAGGCACTGCAACGCTCGGTAAAACAACATCAACAAGCGGAAAACACCCGGCGTGATAAAGCCCTCAAAGGGTGTCGGCGCCAGCTCAATATCATCGATAATATGATAGAGCAGGGTAAATTCCGGGCGGCGATGAGTCGTTTTACTCAGTTAAATAAGGACATTGACGAATTGTCGGAGGCGGATCGCCAGGCCTTATCCCGGCGATATGAAAGCACACAAAAACAGGTTGAGCGGCTTGAAGGCTGGCAGCATTATCTGGCTGCGCCGCGCAAACCAGAATTGCTGGAACAGGCTCAACAGTTAGCGAAAGAAACCCCAACCCACATTGGTGAGCGGGCCAAAACGATTAAAGCATTACGACAGCAATGGCAAAGCCTGACCACCCCCGGAGACGACAGTGAGCAAAACCAGGCATTTGATATTGCTTTGGAACAGGCCTTTGAACCCTGCCGGGTTTTTTATGCCCAACAGGAGGCTGAGCGTGCCAAAGCCCGCGCAGAGCGCCAGCAGCTTATTGCCCAGGTGACAATGTTAGACACCGAGCAGTCCCCGGCGCAGTTACAACAAGCTATTGAGGCGTTAAAGCAGCAGTGGAGAGAGGCAGGGCAGGTCGATAAAAAAGACTATGAACAGCTTAAGCTGGAATGGGAAGCCGCGCTCAATGAGCCGGCTGAAAAAGTGAATGTCTGGCATCAGCAAAACCGTGAGCAAAAGCAGGCGCTGATTAGCTCAGCACAGAATTTACTGGACGGCGAGCTAAACACTGACACCGCGGCGCAGGCCCAGGCATTGCAACAGCAATGGAAGATGATTGGTCATGCCGGGCGGCGGCACGAAAGTAAGCTTTGGAAAAACTTCAAAAGTATCAATGATGCGTTATTCGGCCAGCTTAAAGCCGATAATCAGGCCCAGCGAAGCGCTCAGAACCAACAAACCCAGGAACTGGTGGATAAAGCAAATCAGTTGCGCCAGCAGCTTACGGCCGACACCCTGGCCGAAGTTCGTGTTTCTGCAGCGCTTTTACAACGAGAAAGTGAACAGCAACAGGGCTCACAGTCAAAAGCGATGCAGCGGGCCATGCACCATCTTCAGGAAGCGGTTATACAGACCGAAAATGAATCCCGGCAACGGGAGCGTGCACGTCAGTATGAAGTTTTACTAAGCGCACTTGGGGACTACACTGATCCTCAGCAAGACGCCAGCAACCAGGTAGGGGATGAGAAGTGGCAGGTGCTGACTCGTGCTCATCAGCAGGCGCTACTGGCGGAGGCACCGGAAAAGCCTCGCCGCTGGTACACCACCAAGCTTGAGGTTCTGGCTGACTTGCCCACGCCTGCCGAGGATAAATCCCTTCGCCAGGATATTCAGCTGGCCATGATGATGGCCAGATTGGAGCAGGGTGATGAAAGCGAACTCGACGAGGTGATACTGAGCTGGATCAGCTGCGGCGCCATTGTAGATGAGGAACGGTCCTTATTGGCTCGTTTTCAGACTGTTATTGAGCAGGTGTTTTTTTCGGTGAGCCACAGTGCCAATAAAACCATCCAGGAGCAGTCATGAACGTTCAGATTGAATACCAGTTTGAGAGCGAACAAAGGGCCTATCGGTTTTTAAATACTGCCCGGCATTTTGATGCGCAACACCTCAAGGTAAAATTTGGGCGTTCCGATCACCATGTTCAGGTTGCCTATGAATATGCAGACAATCAGTTCGATACCACGGCCTCAGACCTGGACGATTTAGCCCGTGAGTTAGACGGCGAAGAGGTAAAATAAGCTCTACCGCTACCTGCTGGTCTGAGATCAGCAGGTTCCCGGGCGTTGTTAGTGCCGGTAGCCGCGAGAGGACAGTGACCGGCACCTGATAAGATGTAACAAACATCAGTGGGATGTAAGCAACGATGTCCGCGGTGTTGCCGTTTTCGTGAGTAGCAATTAGTGTTTAAAAAACACAAAAGGTTTTGCTCATGCCGGCTATTTTTTCCGCGTTACCCAGACTGAATACACCCCTTAACCTAAAAACCGCACGCGTACTAAGAGGCAGTGCTCAGGCGTGGTTTGCCGTACTGGTAGCGGCACAGCTATGTTTTGTGCTGTATCTGATTTCTGGGTATGGGCATGCCACCTTATCGGCCGACTTAGCACGCTGGAACCAGTTCAATAGTGGGGCGTTCGAGCCTGACAACCCGGCCGGCAATCTGGCCTACGGTTTACATGTTTTATTAGCCATAGTCATGATAGCTGGGGGACCTTTACAGCTTATCCCCGCCTTGCGGGCCCGCTACCGACGGTTTCATAAAATCAACGGCTATACATTTGTGACACTGGCGGTATGCATTTCGGTGGCGGGACAATATTTACTGTGGACCCGGGGCACAGTGGGTACACTGTCTATGCATCTGATGACCAGCTTTAGCGGTATTGTGGTGGTAGTGAGTGCGGTAATGGCGGTCAGAGCCGCACGAAACAAGCGGATTTCATTACATCAGGTTTGGGCGGTGCGACTGTTTCTGGCTGCCAATAGTGTATTGTTTTTCAGAATTTTACTGTTTGGCTGGTTAATGTTATTTGGTCAGGAGGGCATCGATTTTAGTACCTTCAGTGGCCCAGCGGTGGTGGCCATTAGCATCGGTTCTTATATTTTGCCGCTATTGATGTTTGAGTGGTACCGCTATGGGCTAACCGCACAATCGGTTTTTGCTACAGTAAGCATCACCATGGCGATGGGGCTCGCGGTGGTTTGCTTCAGCGTAGGTACGTTTGGCGTGGTCGCGGGAAATTGGTACCCGACGATCTTCTCCGGTTAAGCCAGGTGACAGACGCGAGTTCATCTCAGCTATTATGGTTTTTCAGTGTTTCAGAGCCCAAAAGTGGCAGGCTATCATCAGTCAATATGGAAAACGAGCGAAATTGGCCAACTTGATGGGGCAGGGGCTTAACCAGAACACTGGCAGATAACCTTTCGCAATCCGCTTGATCCGGCCGGTGGAATTTTTTGGAACAAGCACCACCGGCCAGAGTTTTGCCTGTAGTGAGGCGTAATCGACCTGCTTGCTGTTTATCGCAGAACTTAACCGGTAGTCACTTCAAGTTCATACCCGGCATATTTACGCATATTGATGACCCGATCTTCATCCAATATCAGATACTGCCCTTTGATACCTTGCAGCACGCCGCTAAACGAAGAGGTCTTGTCCAGATTTATCGATTTTATTTTTTGCGGATACTGTTCTACCGGATAGGAAATCTGAACACAATCACTGCTAACCTCACTGATCGCCTGTAATCCTTTTTGTTGACGAAGCTTTTCTAATTCGGGTTCGATAGCTTGCAGAAGTTCTGCCTTTTTTGCTTCAAGATCCTGATTGTCCGGCGCGCCTTTTAACATAGTCCGCCAGTTGGTTTTATCCGCGATAAAGTCTTTGCAAAGCGTTTCCACTAAGCCGCTGGTCAGACGGTCGGGAACCCGTAACATCACCATTGCCTGGCTGGCGCCCTGATCCATCCAGCGACTGGAAACGGTGTCTTTCACATGCCGGGTGATACCAACTTTAAGGTTGCCGGTATTGGCCAGATACACAAAATGATCACTCATGCAGTTTTGCTCGCCCCATTCGGGCTCCCGGCAGGTGCCTTCATGGTAATGACACTTTTCTGGTTTAATGATGCAGCTATCACATTGGGCCAGAGAGGTCAGACACGGGTAGCAGTAGCCCTGGTTGAAACTCTTTTTGGTTTTTCGTCCGCAATGAACACAATTAATAGTGCCACTATGTGTCATGGTGATTTGCTGGCCAATAAGGTCGTTCATCGTTACTAGCGTATCACCCACTGGCAGTTCGTATTTTACCTGATGCGTCTGGGGATCGGCAGTTACCCGCATTTTGCGTATATTGCCGGTAACAGTGTGTGTATCAGTCACTCATTTCTCCACGTAAATTCTGGGTCAGAGATTGTTGCAGTTCTGCAAAAGGAAGATTTTTACTTAATAAATAATGTAGCTTGGCCAAAGCAGCTTCAGGGGTCATATCACTACCGGGTAAGACGCCGGCGGCGGCCAGCCCCTGACCGGTGGCGTAGCCCCGCATATTAACCCGGCCCCGCAGGCACTGGGTACAATTGAGTACCGGGATTTGCTGCGCCGCAGCCTGTTCCAGCTGTTCTAAAAGATCACGATGCAAAGGTGCATTACCTACGCCATAGCTCAGCAAAATAAGTGCATTAACAGGCTGCTGCAGAATATTTTTGATGACCTGGGAGGATATACCCGGGTACAGGCTTACCAGTCCGATGGGCTGAGCAGTGACCGGGCTTACCGACAACGTGTGTTGCGTTTGGGTGGTCAGTTGCCCGGCATTGAGCCGGATATTGATTCCCGCCTCAAGCAGCGGTGGGAAATTTGGCGAGTCGAAGGCGTTAAACCCATCGGCATCCACCTTGCGACTCCGGTTTCCCCGAAACAGCCGGTTATTAAAAAACAGGCTGACTTCAGCGATAGGAAAATTGGCCGCGATATACAAGGCATTCAGTAAATTAACCTGACCATCTGAACGTAGTTCAGCCAGGGGTATTTGGGAACCGGTGACAATCACAGGTTTGGACAGATTTTCAAGCATAAAGCTCAGGGCTGAGGCGGTATACGCCATGGTATCGGTGCCATGTAAAATTATGAAGCCGTCGTATTTATGATAGTTACGCGCAATATCATCAGCAATCTGCTGCCAGTCAGCGGGTTTCATATCCGAAGAATCGATAAGGTGACTGTATTCATGCAAGGTGAATGACGGCATCTCATCACGATGAAATTCTGGCATATCTTCCAGAGTTTGCCCTAAAAAGCCCGCTGCCGGTACGTAACCGTGAGCCGAAGGTTTCATGCCTATGGTGCCGCCGGTATAGGCGATATAGATATGTTTGCGCATGCTTCGTCCGTAACTAATTGATATTCCGGTATTGTAGCAAGCCTAGTTCAGATGTCATTAATAAGGTCGGTAAACCACAATCAATCTTGAGCTATAATTTATTAGCCAAAAGTATAGTAAATTCGCTAATTAAAACTTGTAGATGACAATTTTAAAGGCATAATTAGCGAAGTTTCAGCGTTTTTTTTCACAGAATTATTCAAGCTACTTAAGTTGGTTGTCATTGAGGATTGCAGGGCTCGCACCGAATGACAGGTCCGAAATTTTTGTAGTGGCTGGAACAACCACCTTACCTTTACAGGCTAAACAAGGATGATTATGCACTTTTCATTTTTTAATATTGCTTCTTTTCCGGCAGGTATTGCTGATGTTTTTGTACATCCCACACCACCGGGACCCGATACCCCCAAAGATCCTTCTCGTGTGCCGGACCCGGACCGGGATACTGTGCCACCGAAAGCCCCCAAAATGTGATCACTTATGCGCCAAAGTTTTGTTGTACTTTGTTTGTATGCGTGTTTCACCTTTTGTGCAATGGCGAATGATAGCCAGTTATTGGAAAAAGCCGATGAGTTAAAGTTCAGCGATCGATCTCAGGCCCAACGACTCCTGGATCGGGTCAGCCTAACTGAACTTAACGATGCACAAATGGATTATTATCGCTTTCTCAAGGCTTTTTTAAGCACTTTTGATGGAGACCTTGATCATACTTTAGATCGTTACGAGACCTTGCTTAATAAACTACCCGAATCAGAATTGCGCATCAGGGTATTGCAGGCGGCATTGGGCATTGCCTCCTATCGGGAGAAATGGCAGCAAAGCTTTGAGCTGGCTTCCGAACTGGAAATGCTGTTGGCAAAGCCGGTGTCCGAAAATGTTGAAGCTGAAGCCTATCAGGGGTTGTTAGTATTTTATAAAAATGTCGGGCTGCCCGACACTGCGCTGATATACATTAATCGGATTTTAACGCACCCTGATGCCACCCCTGAGCATATTTGCTTTGCCAAAAGCAAACAGGTTGAGGTGTATCTTACTGATAAAAGCGTTACCGAAGCTCAGATTGATGATGCAATAAAAATCTGCAGGCAGACAGAACAGGACTATTTTGTAGCCACCAATCTGATTGTTCAGGTTGATTATTACCTTGAGCAAAACCAGCTTTCCAAGGCGCGGGTAGCGGCAAAAAAAGCGTGGTCTGAGGTTGAACCGGTTAATTTCGTCTTTCTGAAAAGCCGGTTTTTGACCACCTACGCCAATCTTAAATTCGACCTGGGTCACAAAAAAGCAGCAGCAAAGTTGGCCCGCCAGGTCATCGATTCAGATAAAACTGAGCAGTATAAGGCTTCGTTGATTACCGCTTACCATCTATTGACTCGTCTGGCAGTGGGCCAACGTAATTTTGAGCAGGCCTATATCTATGTGTCGGCGGTGAATCGGTTGGAAGATGATTTTCATGACGAACAGGTCGTCAAGTCGCTGGCCTTGCAGCAAGCGCGTTTTAATATAAAAAATAAAGAAACCCGCATAGCCTTACTTAATAAAGAAAATAAAATATTAAGTGAAGAATCCCGGTTATATGGCGAGCAGGCCCAAAGTATGGTGATCGCGTTGGGGCTGGCCCTGCTGATGGTCTTTATTCTACTGTCCTGGGCATACCGAGCCAGAAAAATGCAAAAACGATTACGTTATCTGGCTACCACGGATGCCCTCACCGATGTTGCTAATCGTGGCTATTTTAGCGAACAAGCCACCATGGCGTTGATTAAAGCACAGCAGCGTCAGCAACCCGTGTCACTGATATTTTTTGATCTCGACCATTTCAAAAAAATTAACGACACTCATGGGCATCAGGCAGGGGACTGGGTCTTACGTGAAGTGGTCGTCGAAATAAACCAATGCTGTTCTCCTAATCGTCATTTACTGGGCCGAATTGGGGGCGAAGAGTTTGGGATCCTGATGACCAATACGGATAAAAATACCGCGTTAGTGTTTGCTGAGCGATGCCGCGAAGCTATTGGTCGTATTCATCCACCGATCGCAGGCGATGAGTTAACTATTAGTGCCAGCTTTGGTATCAGTGACTCCAGCCAGGTAGGCTACCATCTTGAGCATCTGTTCTCGGCCTCTGATTTAGCCTTATACCAGGCGAAAAAATACGGCCGTAATCAGGTTTGTGTTTATACAGAAGCCGACGGGCCATAATAGGAAAGCCATAAATACCCTGGGTGCGTGTAGCCTCCATCGCCTGCTTATTATGATATGTGGGCTCGGTATGGCATTGCATCGTCGCCGAAAAGCCATCGGGCAGGTCACCAATAGCTAATGAAAAGCCAGGGCTGAACAGCGTAAAATCTGCAGGCTCTCGGGAAGGGAGCCACACAAAGGCCCGAAAGACTGTCATTGTTGATGACTTTTTAACAAACATTGATTTAAAGACGCGCTGATTATTATCGTAAGCCGTAAGTCGGTGGCCCGGGCCGGGCCTATCAAGCTTTAATAGTGGGCCATTGTATGGCGCCGGCAGGTAGCATCCGCTGCCGGCGTTAACCCCTTTGCCGGGGAAGGTTAGTGGTAATGACGGGAACATTCGACGATGGAGCGGGCAATATGCTCATCGTCGCATTGGCTGGCGATATCACCTACCGAGACTATCCCTGCCAGTTGCTTGTTGTGCTCATTATCCAATACCACCAGACGCTGAACCTTATTGCGATTCATATTTTCCAGTACATCTATGGCAAGATCGTCTTTGAAGCAATACAAAACAGGCTCACTGATAACCTTCAGAATTTTATCATCTACGCCCATATTTTTGGCTATGGCCCCGACCACTAAATCCCGGTCTGTTATTGTGCCTATGAGTTTATCATCCTCATAAACGGGGATCATGCCTGCCTGATTTTGAGCCATAGTATTGGCTACCTCTTTGACACTGGATCCAGATGAGACTACCTGAGTGTTATGGGTCATAACTTCATCAATGTACATATCTTTCTCCTTGGCTTGTCTTTCGTTTTTTCTTGCTCCTGCAGGGCTTCCTTTACCCTGGGGATCACCCTGACAGGGGCAACCGTGCAAATACACGGTACACAAGGATAGAAGAAGCAAACAGGATTCCAACTATACGACTGTAGAACCTATGATGCGCCTCAATAAAAGCCGCGACGCTGCGTACCATAGGTTCCCTTTATTTTTTTCTGGGTAACGGGGGCACTTTTTCTTCTATAAAAAGCTCAGCCTGTCTATAAACTATTCATAATGGTTAAGTTGGTCTTTTTCCCCAATCACCGGTTTATGGTAATTTTCATGCAAAGGTTAACAATTTTTAATTAACTGCTTACACTGGGGAATAAAGGGAGGTTTTATGGCAAACGAACCGGCGCAACTCATACTATTGTATTTCATTGTCCCCCTGTGGCTTCTGGCGGGCCTGGCCGACTGGGCGTGTCATAAGCAGGCTGATATCGCCGCAACCTCAGGACTCAAAGAGTCAGCGATTCATCTTTTGATGTTTGTTGAAGTAGGTGTGCCTTTACTGATGGCTATTTTCCTGGAAATAAATGCACTTATTATCGTAATTGCGTTCAGTTGTTTTCTGCTGCATGAAGCTACCGCCTTGTGGGATGTCAGTTACGCCAGAAAAACCCGGGAAGTGTCAGCCATTGAGCAACATGTTCATAGCTTTCTTGAAATGATTCCGCTTATGGCCCTGGTATTAATTGTAGCGGCGCACTGGCAGGCGTTTTTGTCGGTGTTCGGTCAGGCACAAGTGTCACCTACCTTTGCTTTTGTTATGAAGTCTCCCGCGCTGTCGGGCCAATACATCACTTTGTTACTTATTGCTGTGATGGTAGTGGTTATCGGGCCGTTTATAGAAGAATTTATTCGTTGCTATAAAGCCCAACGGACTGAAAAACAAACCCTTAAATCGGCCTCCCCATCACGATAATTTAGTTTTTATCCAGACATTATGGATGTGCAGAGAAAGGACCTTACCCAACGAGTTGGTACGTATGGCTGAAAAATTACACATGACCTATTTGAATGCACTTATCTCGCATTCTAAATCCAGTGATTGACACCAACGTTATTGCCAGCGTAATGGCGTAATGACTACTGAGAAAATTAAACAACACCAACAGCGCATTGACAACCAGCTACAGCTGCTGGATGGTATACGCGCTGATATTGGTAAACTTAACCAACAACTGGCATTAAAATAACTCAACAACTCTTTGAAAAAAGCTTTCTTTTCATTGTAAAAAGACTACTATCCGGCTTTTTAAGCCTTATAAAAATTATGAAGAAAAACGACAGCGCTTCAGTAAAATCTTACTCCCATCTCGAGCAGCCTTTCGAAAAAGCATTGTGGCGTTCACGCCTGCTGGTAATGTTCGCCGTGGTGCCGAGTATCCTGGCAGCCCTGTTGCTGTTTTGTATCGGCACCCTGGATATTGTTAAATTAATGATGCAGGCGGCTGATTACTATCTACATCAGGAAGGCCCTGACATTCACGATACGGTGGTTCCCCAGATTATCATTGCGATCGATATCTATCTTATTGCGGTAGTATTACTCATTTTTGGCACCGGAATTTATCGGTTATTTGTCTCGCCCATTGACGAGGCCGAAAATCATGGCACTTCACATCCGTTCAATGTGCATTCCTTTGACCAGCTAAAAGATAAAATCGCGAGGGTGGTAATACTGGCGGTCATCATTGAGTTTTTCAGAGCGGTGGTCGATATTCGTTTTGAAACACCATTAGATGCAATCAATCTGGCTGTATCGATCCTCGCCTTAGCGGGGGGCTTGTTTTTGATGAGTCATGCCCACCGTGATAAAGAACATTAAATGCGCGCCGGATGGGGCCCGCTCTCCACTAAAAAAGGGCAGGGGCGACCATCCGGTGCGGGCTTAATATGAAATCAGGCGCTTAACGCTTCAGACTCCAGTTGTTTGATCATTTGTTCGCGCATCTTAAATTTTTGCAGTTTACCGGTAACCGTCATCGGATAGTCTGCGACCACGCTGATGTATTTAGGTATCTTGAAATAGGCTAAATGCTCTTTCAGGTAGGCCCGGATTTCCTCTTCCCGAATTTCGCTTCCTTCGCGCACCTTAAGCCACAAACATACCTGTTCTCCGTAACGATCATCGGGGATCCCGAACACCGCAGCATCGCTTATGTCCTCATGCAGATAAAGGACTTCTTCGATTTCTCGGGGATATATGTTTTCACCGCCACGGATAATCATATCCTTGATACGCCCGACAATGGTCACATAACCTTCTTCATCCATAACCCCCAGATCGCCGGAATGCAACCAGCCCTGTTCATCAATAGTGGCTCTGGTTTTTTCCTCGTCGCCCCAGTAACCCTGCATCACACAATAACCACGAGCACAAATTTCACCGGCCTGACCAATAGCGGCAATATTTCCCTGCTCGTCAATAATTTTAACTTCAGTATGGTCCATGGCCCGACCCACTGTCTTAACCTGTTTTTCAAGCGGTGAGTCAGTTTCTGTGATGTGGTTGATGGGACTGCATTCAGTCTGCCCGTAGCCAATCACCACTTCATGCATGTGAAATAAATTATGAACTTTACGCATTAACTCTTCCGGACACGTACTGCCTGCCATCACACCGGTGCGCAAAGTGCTCAAATCAAACTGTTCAAATTCCGGATGCTCAAGCTCGGCAATAAACATCGTGGGTACACCATGTAAGCCGGTACACTTTTCCTGTTCGACTGTCTGAAGCGTAGTGAGGGGATCAAACGCCGCTGCCGGAAATACCGCACAGGCGCCGCTAACCATGCATACCAGGTTCCCCAATACCATGCCGAAACAGTGATACAAAGGTACCGGAATGCATAAACGGTCCTCGTGCGTCATCTGCATGGCGTGGGCCACAAACAGGGCGTTATTAAGAATATTACGATGGCTAAGGGTGGCGCCCTTAGGGTTGCCGGTGGTGCCCGAGGTGAACTGGATATTGATAGGCTGATCAGCAGACAAGGATGCCTCACGGTCGCGCATTGTCCCATAGTGTTCGTCGCCAGCCAGGGTTTGCAGATCAGCAAAGCGCATCATTCCTGTCAGCGATTCTTCGCCAATGCTTATCACCTGGCTAACCGAAGGCAAACGATTAGTCTTTGTGGAGTCCGGGTCTTTTAGAGAAGGCATTAAAGAGTAAATCATTTCTACATAGTTGGAGCCACGAAACTCTTGGGCCATAACCAGGTATTTCACTTCCACATTGTTTATCGCAAACGCCAGCTCCTCGGGGCGGTAGGCCGGATTAATGCATACCATAATCGCGCCGATTTTAGCCGTCGCCATTTGCACCAGGGCCCATTCGATATTGTTCGGAGACCAGATCCCCACCCGATCGCCAGGTTGCACGCCCATGGCCACAAAGCCCGCGGCTACCCGTTCTATTTCTTGCAGGTATTCACGGTAACTCCAGCGAATATTCTGGTGCCGGACCACAATTGCTTCCTGGTCAGGGTAACTGTCGACAACCTGGGCCAAATGTTGGGTAATAGTGGATTGACTGACACGCCGGTCAGTGGCCCCGCTATAGGCACTCATGGTTAACGGTAAAGACGAGGGGGTAGTGTATGATTGAGTTGGCAATTTTGCCTCCTTGCCCCGGCAGGGACAGCCGCAGTAGGTTAATGATGCATTCAGTTCAGAATCTTCCAGATGAACCAGGTTCTATGCGAAAGAAGCTTTACATTAAACAGATATTAACAATACGGCAACAAAGTATAGACTAAAGTCTTATAGGGTGTTGTCGACAAGTTTGGGCTAGCAGTGAGCTATTTATCCTGGGAAAGGCAGGGTGGGACGAAGTCAGGTAAGCCACAATCAGGCTAAAAAAACCTCGCCGAAGCGAGGTTTTTGGTAAAGCGCATTAAAAGCTATGGCTTATCAGGCCGCCGGTGTTTTACGCCGGGCCTTCTTTTGCTTGCCCAGTACCAGCTCCTCATGATCGAAATCATCCACGCTGATGGTACGCATACGGCCGGCTTCGGTGCGTTTTAGCAGGTCAGCCTCGTCACTGTTAATAATACCGCTTTCCAGTGCCTCGTCTGCCAATATGCCCAGGTTAGTGAAAGGCAGCTTTTCGCCTTTATCCTTACAGATCCGGTTAAATACGGGTTCGCTGGCGATAACATCTTCCAGGGTTTGCTCTAAATCACCAAACAGATTACCTTCTTCGCGAGTCAGGTACTGACCATTACCAAGACGGCTGCGGGCGGTAGACGGCGTTTGCAGAATACCGGCGATTTTATGGTCCAGGCGATCCGACGGTTTTTCGCACCGGCGACCAAATGGAATTACCACCGCCTTCAGGCCCAAGGCCACCGGCCGGGAAGGAAAGTTAGCCAGAAAGTCCAGAATGGCGGTTTCGATGTCATACAGGGTTTGTTGCAAGGCCCAGTGCATGAGTGGCGCATCTTCCTGCAAGCGACCTTCTTCGTCAAACCGTTTTAATGTGGCACTGCCCAGATAAATACCGCTAAGGATATCGCCCAGACGCGCAGACAGACGCTCACGGCGTTTCAGATCGCCACCCAGCATACCCATTGACACATCGGTCATAAAGGCCAGGTTCGCGCTGTAGCCTTGCAATAGCTTATAGTAGCGCGCGGTATCATCAGCAAAAGGCGCTGAGCTGAAGGCATTACTGGTAATACCAAACCAAAGGCTGCGAATTTTGTTCGACATGGCAAAGCCAATATGACCGAACACCGCTTTATCGAATGCTTCAAGCTGCTCGTCACGATCTTCCATCGCCGCGGCTTCAAGTTCTTTAAGAACATATGGGTGGCAGCGCATTGCGCCCTGGCCAAATATCATCATATTACGGGTAAGGATATTGGCCCCTTCTACCGTGATAGAAATCGGTGCGCCCTCATAAGCCCGGCCGAGATAGTTATTTGGCCCCAGCATGATGCCCTTACCCCCATGAATATCCATAGAGTCATTGATAACCTGACGCATTTTTTCTGTCAGATGGTATTTGCAGATAGCTGAGATCACCGACGGTTTTTCACCAAGGTCCACGCCTACGGTAGATAAGCGGGTCACGGAGTCCATCAGGTAGGTGTTGCCACCAATTCTGGCCAGCATTTCTTCCACACCTTCCATATGACCTACCGGCAGCCGGAACTGACGGCGGATACGGGCATAGGCGCCGGTAGCCAGCGCACAGGTTTTGGCGCCACCGGCGGCGGTAGAGGGCAGGGTGATACAACGACCCACCGACAGACACTCCATCAGCATCCGCCAGCCTTTGCCCGCCATTGGCTGACCCCCAATAATGTAATCCAGCGGCACAAAAATATCCTGCCCCCGTATCGGACCGTTCTGGAATGGGGTATTCAGCGGAAAGTGGCGACGGCCAATGTCCAGACCCTTTGTATCACGGGGAATCAGCGCACAGGTTATCCCTAAGTCGGCCTTATCGCCCAGCAGTCCGTCAGGATCTTGCAACTTAAAGGCGAGGCCGATTACCGTGGCAATGGGGGCCAGCGTGATATACCGCTTGTCAAAAGTCAGCCGCATACCCAGAATTTCTTCTCCGTTCCAGTCGCCTTTACAAACCACACCAACATCCGGGATGGCCCCGGCATCTGAGCCGGCCTCTGGCCCGGTCAGAGCAAAGCAGGGAACCTCAGTACCATCTGCCAGCCGTGGTAAATAATAGTCCTGCTGTTCAGTAGTGCCATAATGTTGCAACAATTCGCCCGGACCTAATGAATTAGGCACCCCAACGGTAGAAGACAGGACCGCGCTGCAACCTGCCAGTTTTTGCAGGACCCGCGATTGGGCGTAGGCTGAAAACTCCAGTCCGCCATATTGCTTTTTGATGATCATGGCGAAGAACTTGTGTTCTTTAAGAAAATCCCAGATCTCCGCAGGAAGATCGGCCTCTTTATGGTTGATCTGCCATTCATCCACCATCTGGCAGACACGATCTACCGGACCATCTAAAAACGCCTGTTCTGCTTCGCTCAGGCGCCCTTTAGGAATACCATGCAGCTTATCCCAGTCCGGCGCGCCACTAAAGATATCGCCATCCCACCATACAGAACCGGCATCGATGGCTTCCTGTTCGGTGCGTGACATTTCGGGCATCACCTTTTTATAAAAAGCCAGCAACTTTTTGGTAATATAGGTTTTGCGGATATTCGTAGCGCCCAGCGGCACCGCAATCACCAGATACACCAGCCAGCCAAGTAGGCCGATGTCACCAAATAAGGTACCCAGTACCATTAGCGCACCCGTCAGGGCGATGGTGTTCATCAACCCCATACGCTTATAACTGGCGATACATACTGCCAGTAGAATTACTAAAAACCAGACAAGTTCTGCCATTTTACACTCCTGATAAAATTTGGCGTTAATGTGGTCGTGGCCCTCATCGCACAGAATAGCTTTCGAGGTCTGACCAGCTTAATTTAAACGTATATATTTAGGGCCAAAAGATCAAGCAAAAGCGACAGGTAATCATGTATTTTGGGGTAGGAGACCAGCTACCGGGGCAGCAGCTGGTGATCTGAAATAGATTTTATCGGGCGGTGTATTCAGAGAGCTTGATATCTCCCTGTTCATCACCTTCTTTAAACTGTTGCAAACGTACCAGCTGATAGTTTAGCTCGGGCGCAAACCAGGCAAAAGTTTCGCGGGTTTTCGAGTCGCGTACCAGCTTAACTTTGATGGTATCCAATACCCCATAGGGCAGGGATAAAGTTTCTTCTCCCAGTACGGCTATACCGTAATGGCGTTTTTCACCTCTGTAATTCACAAAGTCGTAAGCCAGATCCCGATTACCGGCAGCCAGCTGTCGGGCAATATCGAGCCGGTAAAGCTGATTATCCAGCTCGCCCTGCCATTCCAGCGCCTCACCATTTTTGATGTTTATCTGCGGTTTGGGCGTTTTGTTAAATTCAAGACTCAACTGCGAATCGGGTCCGGTCCCGGTACGCTTATAATGGTACTGGGAGGGCACCAGCTCAGAATCTTCGATAAAAAAGATTGAGTGCTCGAAACGCTCATCAGACAAAAAGAACTTTGACACATCCGACGAATACGTCAGGGAATATTGATTGTCTGACAATACTTCAAGGTGCATGTTTGCCTCACCAACATCATCGCCCCATTTGTAGGCAATGTAGGTCGCCTTGAAAGGCTCAGGCGCGGGCAGATCCTGCGCGACCACACTGCTGCTGGCCGCCGCCAGAAGTAATGTGGTCAGACCGTGCTTAATCGTTTGCGTAACCCGTCGGGGGAATTGTTTCATGGTCTAAAATTGCCTTGTTGTTTTGCATACTTAGCCGACCCTCACAGAACCATTTAACCACCAGGGGATAAATACTCAATTCCTGCTCACGTACACGCTCGGCTAAGTCCTGCGCGGAATCGTCCTCAAATACTGGTACCCGGCTTTGTACAATAACCGGACCCCCGTCTAACTCTGGCGTAACAAAATGCACACTGACACCATGTTCCGTATCTTTGTTGTCCAGCGCCCGCTGGTGGGTATTCAGTCCCTTATATTTTGGCAATAACGAAGGATGAACATTTAACAGCTTACCGGCATAACGGGTCACAAAACCCGGCGTCAGAATACGCATAAAACCTGCCAGCACAATACAGTCGGCTGCACAGGCGTCAATCGCTTCGGCTAAGGCCGTATCATAGGCCTCCCGGGTCTCGTACTGATAATGGTCCAGCACTACCGCCTCAACGCCAGCGGTCTTGGCACGCTCTAAACCGTACACGTCCGGCTTGCTGGAGATAACTTTTACCACCTCACCATAGATACGCTGTGCGGTAATCGCATCAAGAATTGCCTGTAGGTTAGAACCGTTACCAGAAATAAGTACGCAAATTTTTGTAGGCTGTATCATCGTTTAAACAATCTCTACCTGTTCGCCGTCGCTACGGGCTTCAAGATGGCCCAGCAGCCAGGCATTTTCGCCCTGTTCTTTGAGCACCGATAAGGTGGTTTCAACATCCTTTTCATCAACTACCAATACCAGCCCTACGCCGCAGTTAAATGTGCGGTACATTTCATGGTCAGTGATGTTGCCATTGTCCTGTAACCAGTTAAATACTGCCGGCCACTCCCAGCTTTTTTCTTCGATAACCACTTTCGCATCGTCCGGCAGCACACGTGGGATATTCTCCCAGAAGCCACCGCCGGTAATATGGGAAATGGCATGAACACGTGTTTGTTCTAACAGTTTCAATACAGATTTGACATAAATGCGGGTAGGGGCTAGCAAATGCGATTTTAATGATTTACCTTCCAGCTCGTCTTCCAAAGACGCCTCGCTGACTTCCAGAACTTTGCGTACCAATGAGTAACCATTGGAGTGAGGGCCTGAAGAACCCAGCGCAATCAGCTTCTGTCCCGGGGCAACCGTGGTGCCGTCTATGACATCATCCGCTTCCACCACGCCAACACAAAAGCCAGCAATATCATAGTCGCCACCATGATACATCCCCGGCATTTCTGCGGTTTCGCCGCCGATTAATGCACAACCTGCCTGTTCACATCCTTCGCCAATACCACTGACAACTGATACGGCCGTGTCCACATCCAGCTTACCGGTGGCGTAGTAGTCAAGAAAGAACAGAGGTTCGGCGCCCTGTACAATCAGATCGTTAACACACATCGCCACCAGGTCGATGCCAACACCGTGATGTTCATTGGCATCCATGGCAAGTCGCAATTTGGTACCCACCCCATCGGTGCCTGAAACCAGCAGCGGACGCTTATATTTTGCCGGTAATTCACATAATGCACCAAAGCCGCCTAAGCCCCCTTTAACCTCGGGACGCTGCGTTTTTTTGGTCACCGACTTGATTCGGTCAACTAACTGATTGCCAGCATCGATATCTACGCCGGCGTCTTTGTAGCTTAAAGAGGTTTTGTTATCGCTCACAGTAATGCCCTGATGCAAAGGATGTAAAAACGCGAATTCTATCAGCAACCGAAGGTAAGTCCAATGTTGTAAATGTAAAGCAGTGCTGGCAGTTATCTAAGTAAAGGCTACAGTGCCAGCGCCAAACGACGGCGCGTTGCCCGGAATTGATATACCAAATACGTTTTACCAACGATAATTTAAACGGTAAAAATTAAAGATGAAAAAAAGTAGCGGATAGCCCACAATGAGCCTCTTTCTATCTATCGCTCACTTGGTATTAAAGAGTCAGGCTGGTTAATGCACATCATTACTACGGTTCGTTTTTATTCGGTTTATCTTCGTTTTGTCTTTCTGGTCTTGTTGTCAGGGGTAAGTCTCAATGCATATACCAGTAGCCTGGTAGAGGTGGATACGGCCGCGGTTGAGGTAACCAATCAGGGGGCGAAAGAACGCCAGCGGGCGCAGACCGAAGCGTTGCAACAGGTTTTTGTTAAAATGACCGGAAGCCCGGCGGTGCTGACGAACCCGGCAGTTCGCCATGCCCTCAGTAAAGCCTCCCAATACCTGGTGGCGTATCGGTACAGCCAGCAGCCCCAAAGACTGGTTTATGAAGCAGAATTTTCCCGTAGTGCGCTGGAAGCGGTAATACGTCGCGAAAATCTGCCGGTGTGGGGACCGCGACGGCCCGACACTTTATTCTGGCTGGCTACCGAGCAACAATCCTCACGCTGGATATTACGCGAAGACCAACCAGAGCCAATCCGCTTTGCATTGACCCAGGCCAGTAATCGCCGTGGGGTGCCAATGGCCTTGCCGCTTATGGATCTGACTGACAATACCAGTATTACGGTTTCTGATGTGTGGGGGCAGTTTGCCTCGGCATTGCGCACGGCCTCGGCCCGTTATAATCCGGATTTCATCCTCAGCGCGCGGCTCTCTGCAAAACCTGCGCAGGCGGATAATGAGCGCCTGAGCACCGAACAAAGGCTGGAGGCAGCCTTGGCGGCCAGTAATCTGGCGTTTGGCGTTGAGTCAGTTACCGCTGCTGCCTCACAAGCTACTGTAAATTCATCTAAGCCCGGCTCTCGTGATTCCGGGTCTTCCTCGCCTGCCGCAAAACGGGGCGAGCCGGCCGCAGCTAAGCCTGTTTACGCCATGCCCGCACGCAGCGGCGAGGGCGAGTATGCGCTGGAATGGGTGCTGTTGGAGGCAGGCTCTACCCAGTTTGGTACCGTACGAGCCGACACTCAGGAAGCTGCGGTGAAGCAACTGGTGGAGCAATATGCCGATTTTCTGGGACAACGGTTTTCAGTGCGTTTTAATGGCGAAACCACCGCTGATAATGCGTTAACAATTTCGGTGGCGAATTTAGATAGCCTTACACATTATGTTCATGCCCAGGAGTTTCTAACTCAATTGAGTGTGGTGGATTCAGCGGTTCTGGTTCGCCAGCAGGGATCGGTCGCAACATTTTCTTTGCAACTGGTGGGAAATCGCAGCGACTTTTTCAATGCCTTATCATTTGAGTCGCAGTTACGACCGGTGACCGACTCATTCGGTCAAAAGCTTGAAGGAAATAATTTCTATTGGAACGAATAGGCGAGCAATTGCCATTGCCGGTATCATTACCGGCCGATGAAACCTTTGACAGTTTTGTAGCGGCCCATAATCAGCAACTGGTGACCACCTTACGCCAGCTGTGTGATAGCGCGCCGCACTGGCATCAGCAATCTGAGCTGACCACATTGGCCGGCCAGCGCTTACCATTGATCAGCATAGTCGGCGCCTCCGGGCGCGGCAAAAGTCATTTGCTCTATGGGGTATGTCATCGCCTGGCAGAGCGTAGTGTCAGTCATCTGTATCTGAATTTATCCCAAACCGGGGATTTGCGCCCGGGGATATTTGAAGGGCTTGAGACGCTGACACTGGTGGCATTGGATAATTTACATGCTATCGCCGGTAATGCGCAGTGGGAAGAAGCGCTGTTTCATCTTATTAATCGCATTATAGACCAGCCCGGCGCCGTGCTGATTTGCACCTCGCAACTGGGGGCTGCCAGCCCTCAGTTCCACTTGCCCGACTTACGTTCGCGCTTGCAATGGGGCACCACTTTCCAGATCCAGTCATTATCGGATGAGCAGCGCAAACAGGCGCTGGGACTTCGTGCCCGGCAGAAAGGTCTGCGATTTTCAGACTCAGCCTTGCAATTTTTGTTGCATCACTATGATCGAAGCCTGAAAAACCTGATGCTGCTTTTAGAGCGGCTGGACACCCGCTCATTACAGGAACAAAAGAAAATCACGGTAGCGCTGGTAAAACGCGAACTGGGCCTGGATTAGTCTAACCCCGGCAGCGGCAATCGGCGCTCGAAGCGACCATGATTAATGGTATCACCCCCTTTTGCTGATACGGGCTGGCCCGGAAAGACAAAACCAGAGGTGGTCCGGGCCGGGCTAAATGTACTGAACCAGTCGGCCCCGGCGGGAAATAACTGCGGGTCGGGCATGGCATTTTGTGCCGGTGCTGTCGGCAGCTCAGGTAGTACCTGGTTTACCACAAATCCGGCCCTGGCTTGTATATGCGAAGCATTAATACGGTTGCGTTCGGCCCAGCCGATTTTCAGAGTGTCATCAGCTAAGGCCTGACTGGAAAACAACCCCACATCCGCATCTACCTGCAGCCGGTGAAGCATCATAAACCGCTCAAACAAGGTGGCAAAATCTTCCTGTGCGTTAAAGTACGAATACATCGATACCGCCTTGTCCGCTTCAAACTCGTGGGCAATATCCGCCGCGGTTAAGGCTTGTTGGGCAGCAGTAGCGGTGGCGCCCCCATAACTTACCTGGGCCACCTCCGATAAAGTTTGGGAGGTTAACCCAAAATCCTGGCTAAGGCGGGCAGAAACCGGAGCATGGCTATTGGCGTAGGACAGGGGGCTGTCAGAACCCCCGAGTCGCGCCCAGCTAGAAGGCGGGAACACATCATTGGCATGGGCCAGTTCGTGATACAACAGCCAGGTTAATGAGGCATTTATCTGTGATTGGGTGCGAGAAAGTCGCTTTGTTTCGGGTAAACCGGACTGCGGATAATACAGCTCGTTGTCTAACACGTAACGCCAGCTGCTGCGGTATTGCAGGTTATCGTTAAAGCTGGTGCGATAGTCCGGGGCCCGATCCAGGGTGTCGCGCTGGGCGGGGGTCTGCCACAGATTATTGGCGTCCAGATAAATTGCCCCGGTCGCACTCCAGTAAAACGAAGGCCGGATATCGTAGGCAATCACTACTGCAGTAGCGGCGCGCAGTAAATTCCTGATGTCCTGACTGGCCGCAGAGGTCAGTAAAAATTGCTCAAATGCCACTCCCATCCACTTATGGGAAACCAAAGTACGCTGTAATACGGCTTCTGTATCTGGAGTGTTGTGGTGCTGCTGGCCAATGAGCGGCAGGGTATCAAACCGGCATGAGCGTGCTAGCTTGGTGGTATACAGGCAGCGCTCCAGCGCCTCTGCATAGGGGCCGTTACGGTACGCCTGCATCAATTTGGTAGGGTAAATATCATTATTAGCAAAATATCCCTGCACGGCGTCCGGATCATCGGTCACCATCACAAACGCACTGTCTTTGTCGATATTGCCAGAAGCACGTACCACGCTGACCTCAATTTCCATCAGGGTATCGGTGGTGACCGAGGGTGCCTGAAAATACACCATGTCGGCCAGCGATTCAGGCTCGCTTGCCCGGGTAAGGTTCACCGCCGGACCGTTGATTACCTGCCAGTCAATGTGCTCGATGGTGTCGGGGTCGGTGGCGGTAAGCTTGAGTGAAACCCGCCCTAGTTCAACGGCCTGATGGCTCAGTCGCAATTGCACCGGGCTGGCCGCTTCAGAGGTTACCGTAAGTTCGCGGCGAACAGATTTGGTGCTCCCTGAGGTATCGGTGACCGTGACCGTAAACGGGTATACCCCGGCTGCGGGAGCATCAAACCCAATGGCGGCGGAAGTAGGGGCCAGGATGTCTATGTCAGTGCCTTCAAACTGCCATCTTACGGTCTTCAGCTTATGACCGCCGGAGGGCATGATCGCCAGCGCCACCGAGTCATCACGATGAACACTCAATGCGCCGTGCAGGGTAAGGGTTAATGGAGTGGATGAGGGGGATTCAACCG
>VMHT01012747.1_pt1 | contig 88453 bp, 135 predicted proteins | sample 4693611 | NCBI WGS metagenome assembly VMHT01 (sample SAMN12280063, study PRJNA550983) | marine metagenome | isolation source: seawater sampled from same location over 5 years 0.02-0.2 micron viral filtrate | place: USA: collected off the coast of southern California halfway between the port... ...
ATCCTCTACCGAGGATATAAGGATGGTGTTCGTGTAAAGAAACGCGTCCCCTTTCAACCTACCTTGTTTATCCCCACACCCAAAAAGCAGACTCCTTGGAAGGGTCTTGATCAAATAAATCTAGAGCCTATCAAACTAGAATCTATGAAGGAAGCTTCTGATTTTATAAAGCGTTATGACAACGTAGAAAATTTCCGAGTCTATGGTATGAACAACTTCATTTACCAATATATTTCTGAAGAGTTTCCTAACAACATAAACTTCGATTCTAAGGATGTTGAGGTCACCTACATAGATATTGAGGTTCACTCTGAGGAAGGTTTCCCCGAACCAACACTCGCACAACACCCTGTCACAGCTATAACTATAATCCAGAGAGACGGTATCCGTCGGGTATGGTCTTGTATTGATTATGAGAATACCAGAGATGATGTTCTTTATGTTAAGTGTGAGACTGAAGCTGAGTTGATGACAAAGTTTATTGAACACTGGAAAGAGTGGACCCCCGATATCATCACTGGATGGAACAGTACTTCTTTTGATATGACCTATCTTATTAATAGGACCATGCGTTTGTTCGGTGAGGAAGAGTCTAGGAAATTTTCTCCTTGGGGTGTGGTCAGACTTAAGAAGGGACGAGTCAATAAATTTGGTATGGACGAAGCTGACACATTTGATATTATGGGTGTGGCGCAACTAGATTACTTTGATCTATTCCGAAAGTTTACTTACAATACATTAGGTCAACAAGAATCCTATAGACTGGATCACATCGCAAATGTTGTTCTTGATGAACGTAAGTTGTCCTACGAGGAACACGGAAGTCTGCATAATCTCTATATTGAGGACCCACAAAAATATATTGACTACAACATTAAAGATACTGAACTCGTACTTCGGATTGATGGAGTTCTTGGTCTTATTGACTTGGTTATGACAATGGCCTACCGAGCTGGTGTTAACTATTCCGACACCCTAGGTACGACCACTATATGGGATGTCATTATCTATCGTATGTTGAATCAATCAAAGATTGCATGTCCCCCCAAAATAGAGAAGTCGAAGACCCCATACCCCGGCGGATATGTTAAGGAACCTCAAGTTGGTCAACATAGTTGGGTAACGTCTTTTGACTTGAACTCACTCTATCCCAATCTAATCGTTCAATATAATATGTCCCCCGAAACTGTCCTTGATGGTATTGTCCCTGATGTATCGGTAGAGAAAATACTAGAAGGCAAGTTGTTTAATGATGACTTTGATTACACAAAACTCTGTCACTCTATCGCTCCCACCGGAGTCAGATTCTCTCATGATCGAAAGGGTATTGTCCCAGAGATTATTACTCGTTATTATAATGATCGTAAAGTTATTAAGAAGGAGATGTTGAAGACCCAACAAGAGTTTGAGAATACCAAAGATCCTTCGCTTAAGAATAAGATATCTCAACTTGATAACCAACAAATGGCAATCAAGATTCTTATGAACTCACTTTATGGTGCTTTGGGTAACCGATGGTTCCGGTATTTCGATCAACGTGTTGCGGAGTCTATTACTATGGCTGGACAGTTAGCCATTAAGTGGGCAGAAAGAACCGTCAACGACGAGATGCAAAAACTTCTTAAGACTGAGGAAGATTATGTTGTTGCTATCGATACCGACTCGGTATATATCCGAATGGAATCCTTGGTCGAAAAGTTCTCTCCTAAGAATCCTGTTAAGTTTTTAGATAACATTTGTAAGGATCATTTTGAACCTGTCCTGACTAAGTCGTATCAGGAGATGGCTGACATGACTGGTGCGTATGAAAACCGAATGGAGATGGGTCGTGAGGTAATCGCGGACAAGGGTATCTGGGTAGCTAAGAAACGATACATCCTCAATGTACATAATAATGAGGGTGTCCAGTACGCAGAACCTAAACTAAAGATGATGGGTATTGAAGCTATCAAGTCTAGTACTCCTATGACGGTCAGGGATAAGTTCAAAGAAATCTTCCACGTTATTATAAATGGTAGTGAGAGTGATACTCAAAGTTTTATAAGAAACTTCCGCACAGATTTTCGTACTCTTCCCCCAGAGTCGGTATCCTTCCCTCGGTCTGTCTCTGATCTTAAGAAGTGGAGAGATGCCAAGAGTATATACTCAAAAGGTACTCCCATACATGTTCGTGGTAGTTTGTTGTACAATGATCAGATTAAAAAACTTTCCCTTGATAAAAGATATGAATATATTAAGAATGGTGAGAAGATCAAATTTTGTTATCTTAAGATGCCTAATCCTATCAGTGAGAACGTAGTATCCTATCCTCAGTTCTTACCGCCCGAGGTCAATCTACATAAGTACATTGACTATGATAAGATGTTTGATAAGACTTTCCTCGATCCATTGTTACCTATACTGGAGGCAGTTGACTGGTCAGCTGAACCTCGCGCATCACTTGAGGATTTTTTCTGTTGACAAATACCCCTAAGTATGTTATAATATCAACATGAATTACGAATTAACTATATTCAAAAATCAGTTTGATAACAAGACTCATAGAAAAGTTTCTTACGATACTTGGGATGAATTCGTCCAAGAACTTTATAAATTGAGCAAACAAAAAGGAAAGAAAGGTGGAAATAATTCTAGTCCTCTTATTAGCCCTGCTGTTTTTAAAACCGATAGTACGCGTTCTAATGACAATACTTTATATTGGGGTGGTTGGTGTGCTGTTGATGTTGATAGTCATAGGTTTTCTAACAGTGTGGACGATCTAAATGAACAACTTTCTAAACAATTGGGAGATGTCGATTATGTGGTTTATAGCACTGCTTCTAGTCGTATGGATTATCTTAAGTTTCGTATTGTATTTAGGATTGACGAACAGATACAGAGAGATAATATTAAAGCGTTCTGGCACGCCCTCAATACCGAACTGGGGGAAATGGGAGATCCGCAAACTAAAGACTTGGCGCGTATGTATTATGTACCAGCTGATTATCCTGACGCCTATGGTTTTATTTTTCATAATACATCTGGTAAGGCATTAAACACTTCAGAACTTATTGCTAAACACCCTTATGTCCAGAAGACGGGAAATTCCTTCCTTGATAGATTACCTATAGAAATGCAAAGTGCGGTCATAGAACATCGTAAGAATAGTCTAAATAATACTGAGTATCGATGGACTGGTTTTAGAGATTGTCCATTCTTTCCAAAAAGAATGGCGATGGAATATCAAACTATAACTGGAACTGGATGGTACGCAAAAATGTATCAGATAATGATAGCGATAGCTGGAAACGCTATAAAGAAAGGATACCCAATAACTGCAATTCAGATTGCTGAATTGTGTAAAGATTTTGATGCTTGTAATGGTAATTGGTATGAGAATCGTCCAATTATTGTAGAAGCTGATAGAGCGCTAGAATACGTTTATAGGAAAGGTTAATGAAAATATTAGTAACTGGAGCCGCAGGATTTATCGGTTCACAATTAACAAATAGACTAAGGAATAGTGGACATAATGCTCGTGGTTTAGACAACTACAACAATCATCTTTATGAACCAGATTTGAAAAGAGATAGAGTAGAACATTTTGAATTAGATATTTCTGAATGTGATCTGAGAGATAGAGATGGATTACGAATTGTGTTAGGTGATTTCGAACCTGAGATCATAGTTCACCTTGCTGCACACGCTGGTGTTAGAGATTCTTTCGGAAAGGAATCTGAATACCATGCAAACAACATTGATGGAACTCAAAACCTTATTGAAGTGTGTAAGGAAGTAGTCCCTAATGTTAGAGTCATTTATGCATCAACTTCTGGTGTGTTCGGTGGAACTGAGATACCCGAAGATGGTTGGAAAGAAAATCAGATACTTGGAAAACAGTTAAATGCCTACACTTATACCAAGTACATTAATGAGATCCAGTTTGAGATATCTGGACTGAATAATACAGGACTTAGATTCTTTACTGTATATGGCCCTTGGGGAAGACCCGATATGGCTTTGTTTGATTTTACTAAAAATATACTTGACAAAAACGAAATAAAAGTGTATAATTATGGTAATATGAAAAGAGACTTCACATACGTTGAAGATATCTTAGATGGTATTGAAATCGTTATTCACAATAATGAAATTGCGAATAGTGAAATCTTTAATATTGGTCGTGGTAAACAAGTCGACCTTATGCATTTTGTAAGAGAGATTGAAAAGAACTGTGGTATAGAGGCTATCATTGATCTGGCTCCTAGACATCCAGCAGATTCTTTAGAGACTTGGTCTAACACAACTAAATTAGAGGAACTAGGTTATGTTCCTAAAACTAATATCGAAGACGGTATTGCAAACTTTTATGCATGGTACAAAGATTACCATAAGGTTAAATAATGAATAATAAACCATTAAGTCCTAAGAACCAATTTCGACTTGCTATAGTAGGTCATGGGTTTGTTGGACAAGCTGTAGAATATGCCTTCACCCACCCCTTAGTAAAGTCTTATGCTGTAGATCCAAAGTATAACACTTCAATTGATGACTTAAAGGAATTTTCTCCTCATCTAGTGTTTGTGTGTGCACCTACACCACAAGGTGAAGATGGAAAGGTCGATGCTACTATTGTTATTGATGCGGTACAAAAATCTCTTATCCATACAGATGCTTTAGTTGTTGTTAAATCAACAATTACTCCAGATGTTGTGGATAGAATATACAGTTCTATGGATAGGAAACATATTGATAGATTTGTATACAATCCAGAGTTTCTTACGGAGTCCAATGCTAAGGCAGACTTTGTGAATGCTGACTACCATGTTATGGGAGGATCAGAATCTGCTACACAAGAACTAAGTGAGATATATGATATCTTTAGTGGATGCTCTTCTAATGATTATCACTATATGACAGCATTCGAAGCCTCATTTGTGAAGTATACAATAAATTCTTATCTTGCAACTAAGGTAACATTTTTCAATCAGATATATGATTTGATCAATGCATATGGATGTAGTTATAATATCATATCCCGTACTGTAGGATTGGATCCTAGAGTTGGAATCGGTCATACACGTGTGCCCGGCTTTGATAAGAAACGTGGTTTCGGCGGTGCATGTCTGCCGAAAGATACTAACGCTTTACTTAAATTCTCAGAACAAACTGATAAAGATGGTGAAGTTGTGTCAATGGACATATTAGAAAGAGTCCTAGACATCAATACTCGATATAGAAAACATTACGAGTTAGATGAACGTGAAAGAGTTAATAATATTACATTCGTGAATTTTGGAGATAGAAATGAACATAATGAACAAACTAAAAAAGAACAGCAAACTCAAGACGACGGAGATCCTATCGAAGAGTAAGTTCTTCACAGAAGAAGATATGGTACCTACTGATGTTCCTATGGTAAACGTAGCGTTAAGTGGTTCCGTAGATGGTGGTATTATGCCGGGACTTACTGTCTTAGCCGGTCCATCTAAACATTTTAAGACTTCGTTTGCTTTGTTGATGGCATCGTCATATTTGGAACGTAAACCTGAATCAGTAATTCTCTTTTACGATTCTGAGTTCGGTTCCCCCCAGACATACTTTGAACAGTTCGGTATCGATACTGATCGAGTTCTTCATACACCAATTACCAATGTCGAAGAATTAAAGTTTGATCTTATGAGTCAACTAGAAAATCTAGATAGGGAAGATGATGTCATTATAGTTATCGACTCTATAGGTAATCTAGCTTCAAAGAAAGAACTAGAAGATGCTTTGAATGAAAAGGGTGTTGCAGATATGTCTCGTGCGAAGGCACTGAAAGGTCTGTTCCGAATGGCTACTCCACCTTTGTCTATGAAAAATATTCCTATGATCGCAATCAATCACACTTATAAAGAGATTGGTCTGTTTCCAAAAGATGTAGTAAGTGGTGGTACTGGTATCATGTATAGTGCGGACAATGTTTGGATTATCGGTCGTCGTCAAGAGAAACAGGGTACTGAGGTAGTTGGTTATGACTTTGTGATCAACGTAGAGAAGTCTCGTTATGTTAAAGAGAAGTCTAAGATTCCTATCGGTGTATCTTGGGCTGGTGGTGTACAGAAGTATTCTGGTCTTCTTGATGCCGCACTTGCTGGAGGGTATGTCGATAAACCATCTAATGGTTGGTACCAGAGAGTGGACTTGACTACAGGAGAAGTTCTAGGTTCCAAATTAAGATTAAAGGAAACTCTAACAGCAGATTTCTGGGAACCTATTTTGGAAACAACAGACTTCCCAGAGTTTTTGAAGAAGACTTACAAAATAGGTTACAATTCTCCGGAACTTGTAGAACCTATTGTTGAAGAAGCTTCAGTTGCATATAGTTGAAAATAGGGGTTTACAAACCCCTTCGAATAGTGTATAATAGGGTATTATTATGAATGAACAATATAATCAAACTGAGAATGTAGATTATGAGTTAGTGCCTGTTGGTGAAGCAAGTAACCAACAAGCCTGGCACGTAAGAATTCTTACTGGAGATTTTGTTGAAACTGTAATTGTGTATGGTAACATACAATTTGACGGAGAGATAGATAGACTGAAATTTAGTTTCTCAGTAGTCTCCTCTCCCATTGATGGTCTTACATCTGAAGATGTTGATTTACAAAACAAGACCACAAAAATACTTGAGAATATTCTTGAGGTAGCATATAATGAAGGCAGCTTAGTTACAGGAGATGATGAAGTTGGAGATAACACTGGAACAGACGATTCTGAGGAATCTGTTAACGAATGATGATTACGCAAGAAAGGTTGCTGCATTTTTACAACCCGAATACTTTGAGGGGGTCTATAAGGGCCTCTTTAAAGAGTTCACGTTATTCATTGCAAAATACAATAAACTTCCTAGTATGGAAGCTTTCAAAATTGAAATCGATTCTGGCGACAGACTAAACGACGAACAGTATAGACACGCAATAGAAATATTGCCAAATATATTTACTCCCCAAAAAGAAAACTTAGAATGGTTAATTGACTCTACTGAGAAGTGGTGTCAAGATCGTGCCGTGTTTAATAGTGTGATGGAGTCAATTCAGATAATTGATGGAAAACATCAGACACTATCAAAGAATGCTATTCCTGATGTCCTGAGTAAGGCACTGGCTGTAACATTCGATACAGCAGTTGGTCACGATTACTTAGAGAACATAGACGAGAGATTTGAGTTTTACCATAGACAAGAGGAACGCATTCCTTTTGATCTAGATTACTTTAATCGTATTACTAAGGGTGGACTTCCTAACAAGACTTTGAATATTGCTCTCGCTGGAACTGGTGTTGGTAAATCTTTATTCATGTGTCACTGTGCAGCTTCCGCTTTATCACAGGGTCGTAATGTCCTATATATTACTATGGAAATGGCGGAAGAACGTATCGCAGAACGTATTGATGCGAACCTTCTGAATGTTGACATAGGTTCTCTTGAGTATATGCAAGAGGACAAGTTCAAGGATAGAGTTAAGTCAATTGCAGATAAGACTCAGGGTAAACTTATTATTAAGGAATACCCGACGGGTCAGGCGAATACTTCACATTTTCGTGCATTATTAAATGAGTTGAAACTTAAGAAGAATTTTGTACCAGAACTTATTTATATTGACTACCTGAATATTTGCGCCTCATCTAGAATGAAGTCTATGGGAGGTTCTATTAATTCTTATACTTATATTAAGTCTATCGCGGAAGAGATGCGAGGTCTTGCAGTAGAATTTAACTTACCAATTATGTCCGCGACTCAAACCACAAGATCTGGTTATAGTAATGATGATGTTGGTCTTGAAGATACTTCAGAATCTTTCGGTCTGCCTGCGACAGCTGACTTAATGTTTGCTTTAATATCTAATGATGAACTTTCTAACAACAATCAGATATTAGTTAAACAATTAAAAAACAGATACAATGATCCCAGTGTGAATCAAAGATTTACTATAGGTGTAGAAAGATCTAAGATGCGCCTTCATGATGTTGATGAAAGTCTTTGTGTATTAAACAAACCTGAAGAAGATACAGGTCCAGTTTTTGATAACAGTGCTTCTGGACAAAGAATAAAATCTGAGAAGGGAAATTTCTCAAACTTCAAAATGTAAGGAAAGTTTTATGACTAGTTACGAATTCACTCTTACCTGTTTAGTCTTAATGGCTGTATCATATTATACAGGTAGGTACTATGGAAACCAACAGGGTATAAAATCCACTTTAAGTTTTTTTGAGTCTCAAGGAATAATCGATGTCGAATATGACAGTGATGAAGACCATTAAAAAATTCTTGACTTTTTCTTTTGATTAGTGTATAATACACTTTATATTATTAGGTTTTATTATTATGATTCTAAACAAGACTGACGCCTACTTCGCTGCAAATGTATTCGAAGAGTTCTTTGATACCTTCAATCGCATTGATGATTATATGCGTCAAATAAAAATGGAAAGAATGGAAACATTTCCTTATTCTTTGCCCGGCATGGGTCCAGAAAACGATTTATTTGATAAGTTTGATATGCATCCTAATGATATGGATTTTGTGGTATCTCCTTGTCGACAAGATCAGTTTATGTCCTACATGGAGATAACAACTTCAGCTCCGGTCGAGAAGAGTATTCCCGGCAAACAAATGTTGTGGTTGGTCAAAGAGAAAAACTCCGGAATGGTTATGGGAATGATTCGTTTCGGTTCTCCTACAATAAATTCTCGTCCTAGAAATGAGTGGTTAGGTAAACCTTTAAACACTCTTGACCCTTCTACGATGAAGAGATTTAATGATTCCGTTATAATGGGTTTTAATATTGTACCTTCACAACCATTTGGATTTAATTACCTAGGCGGTAAACTTCTCGCAGCTATATGTTGTTCTCATACAGTTAGAGAAACTTTGAATAAAAAATACAATGCAAATATCTGTATGTTCGAAACTACTTCATTGTATGGTTCATCCAAGTCTTCATCTATGTACGATGGTATGAAGCCTTTATTACGATTTAACGGTCTGACAGACTCAAACTTTGCTCCATTAATAAATGATGATAACTTCAGAAAACTAAATGATTGGTTTATAAAGAAGAATGATGGTATGTCTCTGGTTCCGGTTGATGCCAGTTCTAGAAAATTGAAGACGCAAACTAAAATGGTATCTATTATCAAATCCTCTCTCAAGTCATGTGATGAAGATGCCTATGCGAAGTTCTGTCAGACCTTCCTAGACGCTAAAGGATTAACGGAAAAGAAACGTTCCTTTTATTCTACTTACGGTTATGATAATGTTCCTCAATATCTTAATGGAGAAACTGATACTTTAATAAAGAAAGAGAACTTTGATAGATTCGAACTTGAGAATGTTATTGAATGGTGGAGAAAGAAAGCTTCTAAACGATACGAGAATCTTAAGTCAGATAACAGACTACGTCACCAAGTTGAGACTTGGAATGTTAATGCTGAAGATATTGATATCATTCGATAAATTATTTTTAAAATAAGTGTTGACAAAACTATTCCTTTATGTTATAATACTTGTATTAAAACTGAGAAAACATATAGGATTATATTATGAGCATGAATGATGTACTACAAATAGAAACTTCTGCGACTGTGGGTAAGTGCCCTTGGGGTATTGGGACTCAGGTCTCTAATGACTTATCTCCACAACAAATGATGGAGAAGTCTGGAACTAATTGGACCGTTGAAAAATGTCCTACCTTTGCTGCAAAGGAAGGCGTAGATCTTATACCTACTGGTAAGGAAGCTCTCGTTCGATCTTCTGACAATAAGGTCCTAACCCAAGTGGGTGGTAATTGGGAACCCTGTCAAAACGAAACTGCATTTGAATTTTTCAATGAGTACTGCTTAGAGGGTGGTATGGAAATGTCTACTGCCGGTTCTCTGAAAGGCGGTAAGATGGTTTATGCGATGGCTCGAATCAAAGAGTCCTTCGATATACTTGGTGGTGATCAAGTCGACTCTTATCTTTTATTCTCCAATCCCCACGAGTATGGAAAATCAATTGATATTCGATTCACTCCAGTTCGTGTAACATGTATGAACAGTCTTGCGATGGCTCTAAAGGGTCGTGCTATAAATGGTGCGAAGATTAATCATCGACGTGCGTTTGATGCTGATCATGTCAAAGTGACTATGGGTATCGCACACCGAAGATTTGAGGAATATAAAGAAGTTGCGAAGTTCCTTGCGAGTAAAAGATTTACTCCGGAATCTTTGATCAAATACTACAACGAAGTTTTCCCTAGAACTTATCAGGGAAAAAATCAAGTTACTGTCAATGAATACAAAGACTTGACCACTAACGGTCAGAAGGCCTTTGATGTTCTTCAGACTCAGCCTGGCGCAGAGTTTGGTAGAGGTTCTTGGTGGCAAGCACTTAACAGTGTAACTTACTTGACTGATCATGAGATGGGTCGTAGTGCAGATACTCGAATGACTTCTGCTTGGTTTGGTTCTAATCAAAACCGTAAACAAGTCGCACTATCTCAAGCAATTGATTTCGCGGAGGCAGCATAATGAAATTTTTAGATTTTGTAGTAAATTCTTGGAGGTCTGTTATGGACCTCCGATTCAACCCTTTGAGATATATTCCTGATCCTGTACTTCAGTCTTATCTTATGTTAGCTTTATTCACTATGTGGAGTGGTTTTTTTGGGTTGATTGCTATCTACTATTTTGGGTGGCTTGGTTATAGTATTCCTGTTAGTATAGGAGTTCATCTCGCAATACTTATTCCTACAGTTATTACTAATGCAGTATTTTATGATGCAGAAAGGAATAACGCTCCGTGGTTAATCAAGTGGAAAAATAAGAAAAGCTTACTCAGTTATTTAAAAGGAAAGAATATAGTAAGGTGGGATTTAGACAAAGAAGGATAATAAAAATATATATATTATAGGATAAATTATGAAGTATGATAACGGTAAACCCGATTTAAGTTTAATACCACCGGAGGCCTTAGTGGAGATTGCCCACGTAATGACATTCGGTGCGGAAAAGTATGATAGAGATGATTGGAGACATGATGGTGGTAACACCGAGTGGTCTCGAACCTATGCGTCTATCCAAAGACATCTGACATCTTTTTGGTCGGGTGAGGACTTAGATCCTGAGTCTGGTAGAAATCATTTAGCTCATGCCGCTACTCAACTTCTTATTCTTATGACACACATAAGTGATGGTCATTCGGAATGTGATGATAGGTATAAACAGAGATGAAAATAAAAAGATTGTTGTGGAAAATATTTTCTAGTACTGGAGTTATCTGGTTATGGATTGATTTCCTAAATGAGAATAGAAAATATAACAGAAAGAATTTAATTTTTTATTCTGGTATGTGTTGGTTGTCTTTATTTTCTATTCTATTATCTACAATTCATTCTCCAATATACGGTTTTATAGCCTGCATCTTACTTATTATGTGGATGTTATTTAACACTCTTTATAGGATATCAGAATCTCTTGGATCTTACTTTATTACTTTATTTTGGGTAAGTATTTTTGTGGGTATCTGGTTTTTCCTTGTTATAAATTCTCATATATTTGTGAACTTACCGTAATATGGAACTAGACTTTAAATTTAAATCCGTTAGTAGAGTAGAAGTTATTGATGGTTCTGGTAGGTCCTATACTAACCTTAAGGTTAAGGATCTTGTTATGTTGTCTCAAGATGAAGGCAAAACTTTAAAATTATTTATAGATGAAAGGAAAGATTCAAATGAAAAAAGGTGAAGTGGTATCAGTAGTAAATATGGCTGGAGAGTATGTAGGAAGAATTAAAGAGGAGTCTTCTACGAAACTTGTATTGGAAAATCCTAGGATGGTTGTTAATGGTGACCAAGGTATGGGATTCGCTATGGGAGTGTGTGTCACTGGGAAGGAAAATCCGGAAGAAGTTTCTTTCTATACAGCTGGAATAGTTTTTGTCACTCCGGTAAATGAAGATATAGAGAAGGCATACATAACATCAACAAGTGGGATCATAATCTAATGGCTGAAATCACTATCCGAAACAAGGAACTTCTTTCTACTTTAGATGGATTTGTTGAAGATATGTTCAGCAATTCTACATACAAAGATCCCAAATGCTTTACTTACCATGAAGAGTCTGATATGGAAAGAGGAGAGTACTATTGTTCAGAAGAGTATCTTCAAGATTGTCTAAGTAGATTCCCCACACTGGTCGGTCCTCCTGATAGATACTTTGCTATTCCTATTGCGAAGTTGGTTAGAGAGTATCCTGACCAGTGGACAGATTATATGCAGAAAGTGAAGTATGACTTTGCCGCAGACTTGGGTGCTCATACTTCAGCATTATTATCATACTATCCGCCAGGTGGTTTTGTGGGATGGCATACTAACTATGATGCAAATGCGTATCAAGTTTTATTCACTTGGTCCAAAGATGGTAATGGTTTTTTCCGGTACCGAGACAGTGACGGAAAAATTGTGACGGAACAGGATGTGCCGGGCTGGCAAGCACGTCATTATTATTTTGGTGCAGAACATGAAGTCGAAGATCATTGTTGGCACTCTGCTTATGCTGGTGGTGAACGTCTTACTCTAGCATATAAGTTTGTTAATGATGGTGGTAAACAAAATACAGTAAAGGACGAACAGGCTAGATACCTTAGAGATTTGTTGATAGAAGATATTGAAACCGAATGAATTATGACATAGAAAATTTTAATGAATTGGGTTATGTTATAGTTACAGACTTTATGTCTAAAGAAGAACACTTTAATATAAATCAAGAATGTCATATTCAAACAGCATTAGCAACTTCCCTTAAAGAAAACAAGAATGGTTGGGTGATGAACTCACCAAATAATCCATGTAAGTTAGACGGTGCCTTTAAGTCTAACGATACTTTTAGAGGTGTAGCATCAAACACCACACTAAAATCTATTGCCAAAAAACTATTAGGAAAGAAAGATATTGATACCTATATATCTAAATTTTTCCCTATGGTCCCGAAGGAAGGTTTCTCTGTAGATTGGCACCAAGATAACTATTACATTAGAGCAGACTCTTCTAAATTAATAAGTTGTGATTTTTTTGTTAATGGTGCGACTAAAGAAAACGGATGTCTCAGAATAATTCCTGAGTCTCATAGAAATATACATGATCATGAGAAAGAGTCTCATGGTTTTTTTAGATGGATGAATGTAAACGAAACTCACCCCTCTATAATCGATATAGAAATGGAACAACCCTTTGCGGTATTTTTTGATGTCAATTTAGTTCATGGTTGTTATCGTAATACCAGCGAGGCTTCGTATAGATATAGTATTGCTTGGGAATATATTGATAGGAAGTATATTCCAAAAACTCATAATGGACATCAATCACAAGATAGGTTAAGAGTACAATGAAAACACCAATGACGCAATTTAGAATAGCGCCTGAATTAAAGGAAAGGTTCAGAAAAGTTTGTGAAAAGAAGGGAATATCTATGAGTGATGTTGTCAGAGAGATGATAGAAGATTATGTTAATCTCAATACAGTGGGATTAGATCAAGATACTAGTGTGGTTATTAATGATGATGTCGATGATGATTGGAGAAGAGTGTTATGAGTTTAACTATGTTGGACGCACACAAGATATTAGATGATATGGTAGACCCTAATGTAGAATCTGTTATGGATTCTTATAGGTCTAGAGCTAAAGCGGGATTTGATAAATATGGAACGGATACCACCAGAACAGATATAGATTTGATGGGTTGGTTAACGCACCTACAGGAAGAACTGATGGACGCTACCATCTACATTGAAAGATTGAAAAAGGAAATTTAATGTTACTTACTTCTGGTTGTAGTTTTGTTTGGGGTGATGAGTTGCCTGGGTTTGATGAAAATCCTCCTTCCCATTGGGATTATACATTCACACATTTATTATCAGAAAAATTAAATACTAACTACATTAACCTAAGTTCTTGCGGCGGTTGTAACGATAAAATATTTCGTGATGTTATTGATTACCTATCAAACCCTAAAAATATTGTTCCGACACATATGGTAATCATATGGACCGCTTGGCAGAGAAGAGAAGTTTCTGAAAACATTCCGTTATCGGAAGAGATATCTAGAGGACTGAAAAGAGATCTGAATATGAGTCAATATTCTGTTTGGAGGTTAAGAAATGTTTATAATAGAGATATTCGAAATGCATTAAAAATTTATTATGGTTCAAGTTATGACTTTAAAACAGATTTAATTCATGGATTGTCAAAAATAAAGGCTATGGAAATTATATGCGAGTCAAAGGGAATAAATCTTGTTCAGGGGGTATTCCATAGGAATTGCTGGTCTAATTTACTTTCAACATTAGAATGTACTGAGGATGATAAAGAATACCCAGGCAAAAAAGAACAGATAGAATGGATAAAAGAATCTCTCGGAAATTTAAAACCTAATAGTAGATTAGGTATGGGAAAATACAAAGATTTTTATACTCTCGCAGAAGAAAATGATGATGTTCTAAGATATGGCCATCCGGGCATAAAAAGTAATAAAAAATTTTCTGAAATACTATTCGAAATATTTTCAGAAAAAGAGATTTAAATATAAATAGGTTTATATCCCTTGATGCTACCTTGGGATCTAAACCACCTGAGTATGTGGAAAACTGCTCTTTTATTTAATTTAGAGATCGATTCTGTTATAAATAGTAGTATAATTTATTTGACATATACGATACTACTAGAATGAACTTTCTTACAATGGTAACTGATGTAGGTTTTCCTATTGCCTCCGCTCTCGCTGGGGGTTTCTTTGTATTCCTAACTTTACGATTTATTCTTGATGGTGTTCTTAGTGACATAAAAACCCAACGTGGGTTTGCAAAATCCTTAGACAATCGTGTCAAAACTATGAACAATGAACTTGTTCGTGTCGATGTTCTTATGTGTCAAGCATTTGGAGTTGCTCCGGATGTAGATAGAATTGCGCGAGCTGACGGACAAAAGGATGCGAGAAAGGATTGATGGAAGAATTGACTATTGCTGATGCTATAAGTAAATATGGGTTTCCCATTATTGCAGCATTTGGATTGGGTTACTTTATATTTTATATCTGGAAGTGGGTTACGACAGAAGTTGACCCTGTAGTTTCAGAATCTCATATGACATTGATAGCACTTATTGACAGGGTTAGAATGTTGGATAATGATTTGATTCGTATGAAAACTAAATTGGACATGATAATTCAGGAGAAAGAGAATGAAAAAAATAACCGGAACATTGATTAGTTTATTACTATGTGCAACTTACTCTTACTCAGATCAAATTACTCATAAGTTTAAATCTCCTTCTTTTAGTGGTATAGGAACTTCTTCACATTATCTTACTATCGAGAATCAAGAAAGATCTCGTAGGGAAGAAATAAAGGATGATATAGAATCGGCAATCGCACAAGCTGAAAGAGATGCAAACAATACTACGCAAGCAAAGTTCTTGCGTAATTTAGAAAGTAGAATATACGCACAGATTGCCAAACAATTGGTAGACAATATGTTTGGTAATACAGATTCCTCGGAGTCTGGTTTTTTTGAGATTGAAGGAAACTCTATCACCTATGAAACTATATACGGTGGTGGAGCTGATGGTACTGATGTGATAAGAATCACGGTAGTCAGTGAAGATGGAACTGTTACTACTTTGGATGTTCCTATCGGTGCTGGTGGATTTTAATGAGACTAATTTTATTATCTCTTATTATTCTATCGGGTTGCGCTGGAATACCTAAACCATCCATAATAGATTGTGAAGATCGAGTAGGTCTTCTAAACAAATATGTTTATGAGTGTAGAGAAAGTGCTGAGGTTGTGACTTTACCGGCTTCGGAGAAACTTGCGAATCTTCCGGCAGCTAAGGTTAAACCTATAGTTGCGGTTTACAGTTTTAAAGACTTGACGGGTCAAAGAAAAAGTCGAGATAACATTGCGGACTTTTCTACTGCGGTAACCCAAGGAGCGGAAGCGTTTGTAATAGACGCATTAAAAACTGCGGGCAAAGGTTCGTGGTTTCGGGTTGTCGACCGAGTAGGGTTAGACAACCTTGTTAGAGAGAGACAGATTATAAGATCTGCGAGAGAAGAGTGGGAGAAAAAAGATAAAAACAATAAACTCGACCCTCTTTTGTTCGCCGGTATTATTATTGATGGAGGGATCATAGGTTATGATACTAACATCGAAAGTGGTGGTAGGGGAGCTAGGTACCTAGGTCTGGGGAAAAGTTCTCAATATAGGAGGGATTCGATTGTCATAAGTCTTAGGGCAACATCGACTCTCACTGGTGAAATATTGCTTAATGTACAGACAAGGAAATCTATATTGTCTGCTGGCGGTGGTTATGATGTCTTTAGGTTTGTTGATATGGATACCAAACTTATAGAATTCGAAGATGGAAATGGTTTCAACGAAAGTGTCACATATGCAACACGTGCCGCAGTAGAAGAAGCTGTATTAGAACTAATTTACCAAGGTCATGATAGAGGATATTGGATTTTAGAAAAGAACCATAGACATCCACACAATAGTGATGGAACTAATAATAAACACTCTTTAAAGGGAGAATAATATGAAGAGAAACAAAAAGTTGTTAGGGTTGGTTGTCAGTCTTATCATGACTAATGCCTATGCTGGCGACGCTAACGACAATGAGATTTTTATTGCACAGAGTGGTGATAATGTTGAGTTGACTATACAACAAATCGGTGCTGGTAACAAATATGGTGGAGATGATTTCACTGGTACATCTATTGATATGACCATGACAATTTCCAACTCGTACTTAGATTTAAAACAGGATGGTGACTACAACAAAATGTTTGGTACTATCGTAACTACTGGTTCGACTATCAACAATTTCACTGTAGGTAACTACAACATATGGAATCAGAAGATAGGTGTTGCTAATGATGCAGATACACTAACTATAGATTCTGCTATAACGGGTAATACTAACACAGTTATTCTAAGAGCTGGTAATGCGGATGATGTTTATAACATATCCACCCCTCTCTGGAATCAGTCTAACGCAGAACAATTTTGGACAGTTAGTGGAAGTACTTGGTCTAGGACAAATAGTGGTCAAACTGCATACTGGGGAACTTGGGATCCTACTGAAGGTACAGCTGATACTTTAGATATGGATCTAGATGTTACTGGTTCGGATAACACATTGAATGTTTTCTTCAATTCAGACAACGCCACTTGGAACTGGGATGTTACTGGATCTAATAACTGGATTCAGACAAGTATGGAAGACGGTTCGGATAACAGACAAACGGTCGGTGTGACTGGTGATTATAACTTTGTTTTCGTGGGTCAGAATACTGGTTCCACAACTGGAGTTACTAACAATGCAATACTCGATGCGACGTTTGCTACCACTCATTCAGATATTAATATTATTCAGTCTGACGCTAACTAATATATCTCTGGGATCTACCGATCCTATTGGTGATATAGTAGAAAGAAATGGAGTTGCCTCACTAGTTCGAAAGGGTGGTGAGGAACTCTCTGTTTCTGAAAAAAATGTCCCAGAAATAAAATTGTTGGATACTGCGGTAACAGGTAATGGAAGAATGCTCATTCAGTTTAAGGATGAGGAAGAACTTTCATTGATAGAACACACAAAAATATATATTGACGAGGCATATTACGATCCTGATCCATCCAAGTCTAGGATGGCTATCCGCATGGCTCAAGGTACCGCAAGATTTACTTCTGGACGCGGTAAAAGAATAAAAAAATCTAATATAAACCTCACTACTCCCACCGCACAGATCGCAGTTCTTGGGACAGACTTCACCACCACTATCGATGAGATCGGAAGATCTCTTATAATATTATTGCCTGACGAAAAGACTGGTAAGTCTTCTGGAAAGATAATGATAAGCAATAATGGTGGAACAACTTTATTGGAAGAACCTTATCAAGCTTCTGTGGTGTCCTCCTATGATACTGCTCCGACAAAACCAGTCGTCTTGTCAGGAATCAACACCACTATGATTAGTAATATATTCATCATAGTAGAACCGAAAGAAATTGAAGAGGTAAAAAGGGAAGAGGGATTGTCTTCTGAAAATTCTTCGGACAATATATTAGATGTAGATTTTCTAGAGTTCAATGAACTTGAAAATGATTACTTAGAATATGATGATCTAGAATTTACTGAACTGGATATTGATTATCTAGATGTAGATTTTCTCCAAGATGTCTTAGATATTATTGCTGACTTGGATAAGATGACAGGACTAGATAAAGATAAACTAAATACAGGAATAGATCTTACCGGAACCACATTAGGTTTTAATGTCGACACTCAGTACAACACTATACTCGACACTGGTCTAGGAACTGTAAAATTTTATAGAAACATTGATGGTATAATAAGCCTTACATTGTTAATGTCTCAGAACGCAACCATAAGAACTATATCTAATCAGAAAGAATCTGAAATAGTTTTGGGTGACGGACAGAGTGTTATTATAAACATCACTCAGGTTAATTAATATGAAAAACATATTCTTTATAATTATAATGTTTAGTATCGAATTGTGCGCTGATAATGAGATATATATCAATCAGTCCGGTGATAACCTTAACTTAAAAATAAGACAATTTGGTGACAACAACAAAGTCGATACTGCGATGAGTGGATACCAACTAACTATGGATGTCCTTCAAGAAGGAAATAGAAATGAGTTGTTGAAGTCTGGGTCAGGAATATCTGGAGATGGAAATTCTATTACCACACAACAATGGAATAACACGACTAGTTCTGATGTAAATAAGATGTACATTGATGTTAACGGAAATAATAATACCGTAAATGTAGGTCAAGGATGTAAATTTGCTGGAGGAATGTCAGACACATCTTGTGATAGGGATACCCATGAGGATGCTGGACATACACTTTATGTTGATATTCAAGGTGGTAGTAATACTATCAAGGGCGGTCAGAAATCTGGTACAGCTAACCCCGATCACAACTTGTCCATAGATGTTGATTCTGATAGTAATGATGTCTTTTACACACAAGCTGGAAGTGGAGAAAAAAATCTAACACTTAATATAGATAATGATTCTAATGATGTTACGGTCAACCAATTGTATGGAACTCATACGGCTAATGTGACTTTAGATGGTTCAGACCCAACCACATTAAATCTTACACAACAAGGTAGTGGCGTTATGAACTACACCTTAACACAGAACTGCGTAACTTTGGGCGGTTGCACAATTACGGTAACACAACAATGAAAAAATATTGGCAGATATGGAAACATTCCTTGGGAGCATTCGATGAAGAGGATGGCTACAACCCAGATTCCGAGAATGCTATAGCGATAATAAGAACTGTCATAGTAGGAATAAATATTCTCTGTGGCATATTGATAATGGCCAATATCCTAAAGGACTGGTAGTACAATGTATAATTGGAAAGTTGTTATCATAACAATACTTCTATTATGTACAGTAAGAGTAATGGACCCCAAGTTAGTCGAACAATTCCGACTAAATTATTTTGATTCTCTTCAGTCATATCAAGAACCTATACAATCTGACAACATAGTCATTGTCGATATCGACGAGAAGGCTTTAGATAAGTACGGTCAGTTTCCATTTAGTCGAGACATATATGCAGACTGGTTAATGTCTTCTCCAGAGAATAGTGCCTATGTTTTCAATATGGGTTTTACTGAAAAGGATAGGTTCGGTGGGGATGAAAAACTTATATCTTCTATGTCTAATAGGGATGTCATCTTATCCTCATTAACAACAAATCAGTTAGAGAGCAACGAGGCGCCTCCTAGGGGGTTCGGCAAACTCGGTAATGGAAATCCTTCTGACTGGTTGTATTCCTACAACGGAATAAGAAATCCTATAATGGGAAAGGACTCTGCCGGAGTCGGAACTGTTACTGTCGCCCCTTCTGTAGATGGTATTGTTAGGGAGTCTCCTTTAGCAGTACTATCTAACGACCACCTCTATCCTTCTGTTGCTTTAGAGATACTTCGTGTCTGGGAGTTCCAACCCAACCTTGCAATAAAAATAAAAGAAGCTGGAGTGGAGTGGGTGAGAATGGGTTCACTTCCTCCTATGTACACCACACCAAACTCAAATGTACAAATAGCCTATTGGAACACCTACGAAAGAGTATCCTTTGGAGACCCTCTACCAGACGAAAAAATAATCATACTGGGTTTGAGCGCCGGAGGATTAGTCAATCCTGTAGCAACTCCTACGGGTGCTATGTTGCCCCATGATATCCAAGCACACCTAATATCTACTGTGGTGAACGGTATTCAAATACAAAGGCCTTGGTATGCAGATCAGTTAGAAATACTAGTCATCATTATGTCTTCATTTCTTATCCTTCTCATAGTCTACAAAACACCGACATGGTTTTCTGCTCTCGGTTCATTAGGAATAATGTCTAGTTGGGTTGCTGTGGGTCATTACTATTGGATGGAATCTCTTATACTACTGGATGTATTGTATCCGGTGATGTCATCCTTTATAGTATTTGCGCATTCTTCTTTTAATAGATTCTATGTTACTTTCCAACTCAAAGAGCAGATAAAGAAACAGTTTGGAACTTATCTATCTCCAGACATGGTCTATATGCTTCAGAAGGATCCTTCACTCCTAAAACTTGGAGGAGAGAAGAAAGAGATGTCCTTTCTTTTTATGGACATATGTGGATTTACTCCTATCAGTGAACACTATAAAAATAAAGACGACCCTGAAGGATTAGTAGAGTTGGTAAATGAATTCTTAGACGCTATGACAAAAATTATATTATCTAATGGAGGAACTATTGACAAGTATATGGGGGACTGCATAATGGCATTTTGGAATGCACCATTGCCCTGTGAAAACCATGCTGAAATGGCAGTTAAATCAGCTATTGAAATAGAAGAAAAAACAAATGAACTTAAAGGGATCTATAAAGCCCGCGGCCTTCCTGACATTAATGTTGGTACTGGGATTAACACCGGCGATTGTATTGTTGGCAACATGGGTAGTGAATCCAGATTTGACTATTCGGTTATTGGAGATGCGGTCAACTTGGCAGCTAGACTAGAAGCTACGGCAGCACGAGGAGATTACTTAGAACATAAGACTATTATATCTAGTTATACACAAGAACAACTGAGTGATAGTTTTAGATGTCAAGAAATAGGAAACATAAAGGTTAAAGGTAAGGAAGAACTAATAACCATTTATAAACCCAAACTTATATAAATAATAAATAGTATTTGACAAACACATATTTCTGTGTTATAATAAGCAAACTGCCACTCTGGAATATAGGAGAAGAAAAATGAGTAATGATATAGTAGTTATGGTAATCTTTTTTTCGGTTATCGGTGTTTTATTTTGGTTATCTAATAAGGATAAAAAAGTAAAAACAAAACCAATGAACAAAAAAGAATTGGACGAAAAGTATTCTGAACTTTCAAAGATGAAAGTTAGCGAACTAAAAACTTTCGTTCTTGAGTCAGGAACTTCAGAAAAACTTCCTACTAAAAAGAAAGATCTAATTGAAGCAGCTATTAAAACCTTGGAAAAATAAATCGTGAAAAAGTTTAAACAATTCTGTGAGGAACTGGAACATCTCGAAGAAGGTGTAAATGATCCCGCTATATTTAAAGCGGTGTTCCTTGCTGGAGGGCCGGGTTCAGGTAAATCTTTTATTGTCGGAAAGACTGCTCTAACTTCATTTGGTTTTCGTGTAATAAATTCGGATGACGCTTTTGAGAATGCGATGAAGAAGGCTGGAATGGAGATGAGTCCGGATAATATATTTTCTGTAAAGGGCCAAGAACTCAGAGGAAAGGCTTCAGATCTTACAGCAACTAAGAAAGAGATGTATCTCAAAGGTCGTCTTGGTATTGTTATCGATGGCACAGGTAAGGATGCTGATAAGATGTTAAAACAGAAGAAAGAACTTGAAAAAATGGGTTACGAAACTGCCATCATTATTGTTAATACTAATCTTGATACAGCTGTAGATCGTGATGCACAACGTAAAAGATCTATCGGTAAAAAAATGTTGTCTCCTATGTGGCAGGCTGTACAAGATAATATTGGAAAGTTTCAACAGATGTTTGGAAAATCTAACACATACATAGTTGATAATAGTGATGGAAAAGATTTTAAGAAAGAAACTATGGCAGCATATAAAGGTGTGGGACAATGGTCAAAGAAACCTCCATCATCTAGACTTGCTAAGAAATGGGTATCACAAGAAAAGAAAAATAAGACTAGATAATTAAGGAATATATATTATGAAAGAATGGAGTATTGACATCAAGGAAGACCGAAAGGTTTTTGTTGACGGAGATAAACTTGATACTTACGGAATAAAACTGGAAAGAGAGATAAGACTCTTATCTAATAAGGGTCCTAGGTATAGCAAAAAACTTAATCGACTTAAGAAGTTGCTTAAATTTCATAAAGGATTGTAGTTATGTGGGAAAATATTGAACGTATGTTTGGTGACACTTTGTGGATCTACACCGCTATAGGTGGAAGTATTCTAGGTGCATTGTTTATTGCTTACATGAGAGACACTAAGGTTGCTATGTGGGCATTTGGTAAGTGGGACACTCTAATAGATAGTTTAGTTGAGAAGTATGAATGGACTTGGTTAACCCAAGATCCCAATGCTTGGAAGAAAGTAAATCCCAATATTGCCAGAAAAATAGATCAACTAGAAGCTAGAATTATAGAATTGGAGAAAGAACTATGAGTATATTATTAAACAATGTCCGAGAGAGAAGTTCTCTGTTCGCAAAACTTAGTGCTATCGCTTACCTACCTTTGAAGGAAGCTAAAAAAGAATCTAAGAAACTTGGTTTTACTCAAGTAGAATTTTATGATAAGGATGGTGCTCAGGCATATCGTTTTCAGAATAAAAAAGATTTGGTTATTGCTTGTAGGGGAACGCAACCCACAGAGTTTAATGATATTAGTGCTGATCTTAAAGCAATACCTGTTATTTCCGAAACTATAAGTAGGGTTCACCGAGGATTTAAAGGAGAGGTGGATGAACTCTGGCCTATGATAAAAGAAGATCTAGTACCTAAAGTTTTCGCAAAGAGAACTTTGTGGGTGACTGGTCATAGTCTGGGTGCTGCAATGGCAACTATCATAGCTGCAAGATGTACTTTGGACGAGGATATGCCCAATGTTGAGGAACTTTATACATACGGTTCCCCTAGAGTTGGTTGGAGAAGATACTGTCAAAGTCTTCCGGTAAAACATTACCGATGGAGAAATAATAACGATATTGTTACTACGGTTCCTTTGGTATTGATGGGTTATACTCATCATGGAGATTCTTGTTATATCAATGCCTATGGACAGGTTCGTGATCTAACTACTTGGCAAAGAGTCAAGGACAAGTTGAGAGGAATGTGGATGGGTATTAAGGTTGGTCGCATTGATAATTTTAGTGACCATAACATTGGTGCTTATATTGAGCATCTGGATAATTGGATAGAAGAGGATAAATAAATGTCATACTTAAAAAAGTTAATGGGTGAAAGAACATCTTGGGACGGAATCACTTTGGTTGGTATCTGCGGATCGGTTATTTTGTTTGGTGGTATCGCTAAACTTATCGCTTGGGTAGGCCTTGGTTACGGTCTTTGGACATTGTTTAAGTCTGAAGATAAATAAAAAAAAAAGACTTGACATTCCTCTCAGTATGTGGTAAAATGTCTACTTACTACTGAGAGATGTTCATATGAATTTGTTATATATTTCAGGTCGTATTAAAAACAAAAAACGTGTGGAATCTTACATCCATGCATTATCTAAAGAGTTAGGTATTCACCGACTCCGAACAAAAACAATTACTGTTACATTTAAAAATGAATTGGATTCCGATGCCCAAGGATATTGTCTGGGTGATAGAGAAGAAGTTGAAATTGATATTGCAAGAAACAGTTGTGGTAATCCATTGGATATGGAATCCATGATGAAAACCTTAGCTCATGAGATGGTTCATGCAAAGCAATGGTTGAGAGGAGAAATAAACGATCAAGGTGATACTTGGAAAGGTATGGAGACTAGTGGAGAAGAACCTTGGGAAGTTGAAGCATACGATCTTGAAGATAGTCTCTATGAAAAATGTTGGTAAAATAGGTTGACAATACTTGTTTAATCTGTTATAATACTTGTATTGATAATAAGGAGAAGGTATGACACCGTTAGCTATAGCGCATAAAGAATTGTCAGAAGAACTTGAAGGTTTTATTCTTCTTATGCAAGATGAGGATTTTGATAATTTGCCTGACTATATGTCGGAAAGGATAATTAAAGAAAGAAACCGACTCGAAATGTTACTCGAAGTACTGGAGGAAGACGATGAATTTATTGAATAAAGTATTACACTTTTTTATGTTGATTACTGGTCATTATGAAATAGAAGCTATAAAAAAATTAAGAAATGACCCAAATTATGATTATTATGGAAATTACATTGGAGAAAATATAAATGATGAATACGAATGAAAATTTAAAAACTGTTCTACTAGGATTTCTGTTGCTTTTTGTAACATTCTTATTTTTTGTAACACTAATAAACTCTATAACTATACCTGACGTTTATGTTAGCAACTCTACTGAGGAATGTGTCAAGGTTATTAATTATGATTCTAATGATAATTATTCATGTGATAATCTTCCTAGTAAGTACCACAAAGTATGGGTGAAATAATATGACCATGGCCTACTGCGACTACATCGCTTACACTATACTTCAACCAGCACTAGAAAAAGATAGGATTGGTGAAGGTGTTGTTAAATCTGTTGGTAAGGTTAATATGGATCTTGAACCAGAAGAGGGTTATATGGTATCTACATCAAAATGGGTAGATGTTGTCGATGTAAATGGAAAGACGTACAGAGTAACTGTAGAGGAAATCGACTAGTGACACCGCAAGAGATATCAGACTTCAAACAATCTTGGATGGGTGAGACGACTTATACGTACTCCACTATGGCGTATTGGACGGCTACATACTTTTGTAAGAATAACTTCGAATCCCAAAACTACCACCGTCAAAGACACGCTAACCCAGATGACTCTCACAAATTTTTATTCTTTAAAGTCGAAGACTACCGAGAATTCGTAAACTTCTTTGAAGGATTCGAGTTCGAATATTAATTTTTTTCACTTATTTTGAAAATAATACTTGACAATACTTGCCCAATGAAGTATAATACTTGTATTGATTATGAGAACTGAGAGAGAAAATATTATGAAAGTTATTAAAGTAGATATAAAAGATGTTAGAGAATTTCGTTCTGGTTATGAACTAGTAGAATATGAAGCTGGTACTGATCCTTTAGATGGTTTCTGTCTTTTAGGTTTTGACGAAGTTGGAATGTTCTGCGAAAATCCTCGATATGCTTTTGTTGGAGGTCAGTAATGTATAATTACTTTGACTACCCTGACTACGACTCTGATGAATATAAGTATAATCAGTACTTAGGGAACCACATAAACAAACAAAATAAAGGCAGTCGTGGTAGAGATACTGAACGAAGTAAGACCTATAGTGCTGAGTGGGCCTTTCAGAGAAAGATCGAAGACATCGAGTTCAGTACTATCGAAGAAGCTAAAAAATATGCAAAGCGAATATACAAGTCTAAGACTTGGAGAAAGCTTTGGATGGAAAGTGTCGAAGAAGACGTGTTGTCATTGATTAGAAGTCAACCTAAGATAGTTGAGATGCAAAGAAAGAGCACTCGATTTAGTGGTAAGACTGATGGATTCACTGTAGTACTAAACTCTGATGGTGGATTCAATAGGTACACTCTCATTCATGAACTTACGCACTGCCTAGGTCATATGCATCATGGTAGATCTTTTCGAAGAACTCTTCTGAAATTAGTTGGTACCTTTATGGGAACCAAAGAAAGAGATATTCTTAAGTCCCAATTCAAACGAAGAAAGCTGTCCGTAGGAAAATCTAGAACTCCTCTCACATTTGATGCGTGGATGGAGTCTCGAAAACGTATGGAGAAGCTTCGAGAAGAGAAAGAGTTCCGTGCCGAGTGTCTTGCAATGCACGAGAAACTAGAAAAAAGAAGACTAAGAAAATTAGAAAATGCTTGACAATGAATGAAAAGTGTGTTATAATTCCCCCTACATTAATGATTAAAGTGAGAACTTGTTATGTTCAATCATGTTGATATTGAATTGAAAGAGATGACTGCGGTAACTACCGATAAAGGTCGTCAGTACAGAACACCCGAAGGTGTGAACTTACCTTCTATAACTACAGTCCTATCTATTCTAAGTAGGGACTCTATTGCCAAGTGGCGAGCTCGAGTTGGTGAGAAGGAAGCTAATAGGATTTCCTATCGTTCATCTACTCGTGGAACTGCCGTTCACGAAATCATTGAAAAGTATATCGACAATGATCCAGATTATCGTTTGGGTTATACTCCCGATATTGTCGCTTCTCTTAATGATGTCAAACCAATTCTCGATAGTAATATCGATAATGTCTATGCCCAAGAGGCACCCCTCTACAGTAACCATCTTGGTGTTGCTGGCCGAGTCGACTGCATTGCAGAATATAACGGAAAACTTTCCATCATCGACTTCAAAACTTCTATGAAACCAAAGCGAAAAGATTGGATCAATAACTACTTCATGCAAGAAGCTGCTTATGCTATTATGTTTGAAGAAAGAACTGGTAGACCAATAACTCAGTTGGTTACCATTATATCGGTTGATGGTGCGAATGAACCACAAATATTTGTCGAACATCGTGACAATTGGGTTCGTCCTCTCAGAGAAACTATCGCAAAATATAATAAGGAACAAGAATCCACTTGCGTTTTATTATAAATAGTGGTATAATAATCCACTATAATAAAATAAGGCGTTAGACAATGTTAGTACATAAACATTTGATAATACGTGCTGAGTGCATGGACCCTCCTACATGTCCTGAATATGTGGAACGGTGGTTGAAAAATATGGTAGAATTGATAGGTATGAAAGTATGTAGGGGTCCTATCAGCGCATATGTCGATGTAAAGGGCAACGAAGGAGCTACAGGAGTTGTTATTATAGAAACTTCTCATATCGCAATTCATGTCTGGGATCACAGATCTCCCGCTCTAGTGCAACTTGATGTGTATACTTGCGGTGATTTTGAACCACAGAAGATTTTCAATGCACTTAAAGAGTTTGATGTCACTAAACTAGAATACAAATATTTGGATAGAGAACACGAATTAGTTGAAATACCATTATAAAGGGCTTGACAATTTTTATTTCATAGTGTATATTATGATTATAAATTAAATTTTACAGGATATTTTAAAATGGCTTATAATTTTTTTCCAAAAAACGGAGTTGAGCTTTCTGAGGGCATAAAAAATCTTAGTGGTAAGGAACAATCTGAAATTACTACATTGTTTCACTATCTTAAGGAGACCACTGGAATGGAGTCTCCAATCAATATAGATAAAAATAAACCTAGAAATGTTAATGTTTCTCGTGCTATTGATGGTACTATAACTTTACAACAAATAAAAAGAAACGCAAAATTAGATAAAATAAAAATTAAATTCGGAAATGGTAGTTCGGGAAATCGTGGAGTAAACAACCGAGGAAATCTCTTTGAACCTCAGTTTGCTGATGCTATATTAAAATGGTGGGAAGGTGATACTACAGGTATTAACAAAGAAATGTTAGATGCTATTGAGGATATCGATAATACATATAATCTTCGAGGAAGTTCTACATTAAAAATTGATGTTGTTGGTGGGGAAAATACCAAAAGGCCTTTAAAATTCTCTCCAACTATATTGTTGACTAACACTAAGGGTACTGGTAATGATATAGGAAAATCTGTTACTGATATTACATTGCACACAGACTCCGAAAAAATATACCTTTCTCTTAAACTAGGTACAACTACCACCTTTTTCAATGTTGGGGTTAGAAAAATTTTAACTCCTACCGAAATAAAGAATAATAATATAACAAATGTTAATGGTCTGAAATTATTAAAAACCTTTGGGATAGATTCCGATATATTTTGTTCGGTATTTAATCAAACTTTTGATGGGAGAAATTTTCAGAGAAAAATTATTAAATATGACAATAATGCTGTAAAAAAACTTTTAGAAAGTGGTGTCGGTTACGGTTATCATATCATTCATAAGATGCGTGGAAAGATATTATCTAAACAGATGAATAAAAAATCTATGCAGATAGCATCCAAACCGCAATCTCTAACAGTATTTTATGGTGGAAAAACTGGTCGAGGCAGAAGAGTTGACATGGTATTAGAAACTCCAACCTACACCATGAAACTTAATATAAGAGACACTCAGGGTGGTGATGGTTATCCTACGCGAATGATGTGCGATTTTACTTATAAGTAACTATTATGCAATTTAATCAATTTATAACAGAACAAAAGAACACTCACATGACCCACATAGAGGATAAGGTTCTCTATGGGGGCGTGAATGGTACACGTCAGGCTATCTTTGCATTAAGGAGTTTGCGAGATATGTTGGCTGGGAAGAAGTCTTCCAAACTCTCAGTAAAATGGGATGGCGCACCCGCTGTGTTCGCTGGACAAGATCCTTCGGACGGCAAGTTCTTTGTAGCGAAGAAAGGAATCTTCGCCAAGAACCCAAAGGTTTATAAGACAGACGAAGAAATTGATAAGGATATGTCTGGAGACTTGGCTTCAAAGATGAAAGATGCATTAAAGTATCTTCCAGAATTAGGAATCAAAGGAGTTGTCCAAGGTGACTTCGTATTTTCAAAACAAGATTTATCTAAGAAAAAGATTGACGGTACAAGTTATGTTGTGTTTCATCCAAACACTATTGCATATGCGGTTCCGGTAGAACAAGCTAAAGAAATACTTCGTGCTAAGATTGGTATTGTATGGCACACTACTTATACCGGAAACACCTTCGAGTCTATGAAGGCTTCATACGGGGTTGATGTTTCTAGGTTCAAAAAATCTACCAATGTATGGTCACAGGATGCAATGTTGCGTGATGTCTCTAGTGCCACAATGAATGAGAAGGAAACTGAGGAAGTTAATAAACACCTAAGTACTTGTGGAGTCTTGTTTAATAAGATATCTGGAACTACTTTACGACAACTGGAGAGTAACCAAGATCTCGCACAACTACTGGAACAATACAACAACACTTTAGTGCGCAAAGGAATGATCATAGGTAACACTTCTATGCACGTAAAAGGATTGTTGAAATGGATAGAATCTAAGTACCAGAAAGAGATAGATAAGAGGAAGACTGAGAAGGGTAAAGGTGTTCAGCAGAAGAAGTTAGACGAAATACTAAAATTCTTCTCTCCTCAGAACAGAAAATCTCTTATTAGTATGTACGAATTACAGAAAAGTATCGTACTTGCGAAGTTAATTCTTATAAATAAACTTAACAGATTGAAGAAAATTGACACATTTGTCAAAACACCCAATGGTTACAAGGTAACTGGAGAAGAAGGTTACGTAGCTATTGATGTAATTGGTGGTGATGCGGTGAAGTTAGTTGATCGTATGGAGTTCTCATACAATAACTTTTCACCTGATATACTTAAAGGATGGGATAAACCAACTAGGAACTAAAATGGCCAAGAAAATTCTAGGATTAAAGGATTTTATTGCTGTTGATTACACCATGACTGGTGACGAACAGTTAGCAAAAAAATCAAAGAAAAGAAAGAACGAAGAGGTAGAAGATACCAACGAAGTTCTTGACATTGCCCAGAGACGTGCGCGTGGTAGAATGATGAAGCGCATGAAGTCTAAAATTGCTATGGGTAAAAGACGTGCCGCACGTAAAGTGGCATCCATTGACAAACTCAAGGTTCGTGCTAGAAGACAAGCACGAAACATGATGGTCAAAAAAATTACTAAAGATATTCCTAAAGCTGACCTCTCAATGGCCAGAAAGAAGGAAATTGAAAAGAGATTAGAAAAACCTGCCTTTAAGAATCGTATAGATAGAATTGCACGTAAATCATTACCCAAGGTAAGACGTGCAGAGATCGAGAAAAAACGAGGAAGTAAGAATAAGGAAGGTAATAAGTAATGCCAATTAAGAATTTTTCTCAATATCTAGTTGAAGAAGAACGATCGGTATTTTTTACGTTTGGGAGAATGAATCCTCCTACTATTGGTCATGGGAAAGTCATGGACACTCTTGCCGCAAAGTCTGGTAAGAATGACTATAAAGTATATGTGTCTCAATCACAAAACTCCAAGAAAGACCCACTCTCTTATGGAGACAAGGTAAAACATATTCGAAAGATGTTCCCAAAACACGGTAGGAACATCATGATTGACAAGAAAGTTAAGACAGCATTTGATGCGGTTGTATCTCTTTATGATCAAGGTTATAAGAGTGTAACTATGATTGTTGGTGCTGATAGAGTTCGTGAGTTTGATGTACTCCTAAAGAAATACAACGGAGTCAAAGCTCGACACGGATTCTACAACTTTAAGAATATTAACATTGTTTCTGCTGGTGCAAGAGACCCTGACGCTGAAGGTGTCGAGGGTATGTCCGCATCTAAACAAAGAGAGAACGCCAAAAAGAATGACTTTGTCTCATTCTCTCAAGGTGTTTCTAAGTCTATGTCTAATTCGGACGCACGTAAGTTATTCAACGATGTTCGTTCGGGTATGGGACTAAAAGAAACTACCGAATTCCGAAATCATGTGTCACTTACTCCTCTTTCAGAAGAAAGAGAAGCGTTTGTACGTGGAGAATTATTCTCCGTTGGCGATATGGTTGTCATCAAAGAATCTGAAGAAATCGGTAAGGTTATTCAATTAGGCGCTAACTTTGTTATAGTCGAGTCTAACGGTAAGGAATACCGAAAGTGGTTGAATTCGATTGAAAAACTGGATGAAGCTTGTTGGAAAGGTTACAAACAAGTTGGAATGAAGAAGAAAGGTGCTAAGATGGTACCTGACTGCGTACCAGAAGAGTCTGGTGCTGGTGAAGAAGGAACTGATAAGTTAGTTAAAAAGTATAAGAAAGATACGCCTATGCAAGAAAAGAAACGAAAGGTTTCTGAGGGATTATCTATTAGGAGTATGATGGAAGAAGTTTCTCAAAAAGAGTTAAATGACTTAGAGAAATTTGCTGACAGACTACTAAATAAGTTTGATGTTGATATAGAATTCACTCGTCACTTTGCTGATCGAATGAATGATAAAAGAAACAAACCATCCATTACTATCGCTGAACTACAGCGTCTGTTTAAGAAGATGGCGATGAACAAAGGTAAAAAGATAAAGAAACATGGTAACAGAGAAGCAATCCTAAAGGATATGCAGTCTGACCTAAATTTACCTGTCGTGGTTAACTGGAAGAATGGTGAGTTTGAAGTTGTAAATAAAACGATTATGCGGAAGAAGGCATTCAAATCTCCTGATCCACAAATTAAATACGAAGCACAAGACCCAGATATTAAGGATCGTGAAGGTACACAACCAGCACGATACCATAAAGGATTGAAGAAGTCTACAAAGGCTAAGAGAGACGCCCATTTTAAGAAGCATGGTAAGAAAGCGGACGATGATTCATCTGCATACAAACCAGCTCCGGGCGACAAATCTGCCGAAACTAAACCTTCAAAGTACACTAAGGCTTTCAGAGATATGTACAACGAAGAACATAGTATGGAAAATGTTAATGAATCTTCTTTTGAAGACAAGTCAAAGAAGAGTGGAATATCAGTTGCGACACTTAAGAAGGTATATCGACGAGGTGTTGCTGCATGGAAAACTGGCCATAGGCCCGGCACGACTCCGGAACAATGGGGTCATGCAAGAGTGAATGCGTTTATAGTAAAGAAGAAAAAGGGTGGTCTTAACCACGATAAAGACTTAGCATAAAAATTTAAGGAATTTAAAACAAATGGCAAATCAAATTTTAGCGGGTGCTGTATTTCAAGCTGGTCAGGTAATTGCTGGTGTCGATGCAGATACCATCCTAGACACATTCATTGCACCATCATCCTCATCTAGTACTGTAGCAAATAAAATCTTCATGTGGAGTTCAGATGCTGCTGCTTACCAAAATGGTGTTGGACGTTCAGATGTAGGTGGTCTGGTAATGACGGATGGTGACTTCAGTAATCCTACCACTATACAGTTAGACTCTCCACAAATGGTAGTTGGTGGAGAAGGTAAAGTCGTAACTATCGCTCAACTTGGTGAAATTAAAGTTTATGACGAATCTACTGGACAATTAGAACAAACATTCAATGACTCATACCTTGATTCAGCAAAAGCAAATGGACCATCCGCTCCGTGGGATTCCGCAAATGATGCTGTCATTGGAGCAGGAAAGATATTCATTAGTGCACCTGAATACAATCCTCAAGGAGTTGGTTCAATAATTGTTGTCGATCTATTGGATCGTAATGTAGCTACATATTTAATTACACCGACATTGGGTAACTATAGTCGACTGAGCGCAACTGGTTGGGGTGGAATTAGATTCATTGATGGTAGAATATATGGTCATACAAGTCAGTGGTCTTCTGCTGATCAGGGAATATGGCATTTTGCCCCAGATGGTTCGGATGAACAGTTTATTCCTGTGCCAGGATTGAGTAATGCTTCAGGATTTGTGAAATGGGGAGATAACTTTGTAGTGCCAAAAGACAACACTATTGAAGTAATTGATTCATCAGGTACAACTTTACATAGTGTTACTAAAACTTATGCATCTCAAACATATCAGTTCGGTAAAGATATTGGTCTCACCTCTACTGGTAAATTAGTTGTTTCAAACAAAATACATTATAACCCAGAAGAGTACTCGATTTTCTTATATGATGAAGGTCTGACCAATGAAATTGAGTTTAAACCGGCAGATATATCAAATGGTATTGCTTCAAAGTGGGGTTATGGAACTACAGAAAATAGTGGTAGTTTTGAAGTCTTCGGTGAATATATCTTAGTATCTGCTAAAGAAACGGATTATAATGGTATCACTAATTGTGGTGCGGTATATCGTTATAATGACTCTGGTGTTCTACAGGATATATTCTATGGAACTGTCGCCGATCAAAAGATTGGTACCAACATATCAGTAGGTACTGCAACAACAACTACTGCACTACCAACATTCATTGCACCATCATCAGTCACAACTTCACAAGAAGTTATTGTTAGAGGTCAAAGTCATTATAATAGTGATATGGGTCGAGTTATAGTTTATAGTGCTGTAGATAATTCTATAATATCAACTATCGACGGTACTGATGCTGGAAGAAAACTGGGTACTCAAGTTTTAGTAACAGATGATTATATTTTAGCATCAACCACTAAAGGTGTTTGGGATGATGATACCACTAGTAGTATTCATGCATATTCAACAAGTGATCTGACAGCGGATCCAATAATTATTGGTCACCCACTGGGTAAAGGTCATAGAGAATTTGGTCAGGCTGAAGGACAATTAGTAGTAGGTAATGGAAAATTATTTATTAATGAGGGTAATAGACTTTATATTTGCGATTTATCCAATCTTTCTGCTGCTCCTGTTCCATTCGAATTTAATTCCTCTGACGGTGGTTTTGATTCAACTGGAAATCTCAATCTCGCTCAAGCAATTCTAGTATTTAATCCATACGACAATTACTTATATGTTGGTCAAAAGAATGCTTATGGTGGAGATGGTGCAATTACTCGTTTAGATACTAATACTATATTAACAACTGGTGGATCTCCTGAAACCATCTATAGTGTTGATGCTGCTTCAATTAGTTCTATGAATTTCGGTAGAAACATTGCTATATTCGAAGACTGTCTGTATGTTTCAGCTAAACATGCTGAAGGTTCACCCCTTCAAGCAGTCTATAAGTACAATACTTCATCCTTTGTTTCCGGTCATACTGCCGTACCTTACTTAGCGAAATGGTCTGGATCAACACAAAGTCTTGGTTCAAATGATGATTTTGGTTCTTATATTGGTTCTATATCAGCAAGTTCTAAGGGTACTATAATTGGAGCACCTAATTACGGAGCTTCAGATTGGAATGGTGGTTATGTTAATACAGGTCGTGTTTATTACATGCAAAATTACTCAAATGGAACAAGTAGTGGTCTAACTCAATTAAATACGAGTTCCATGAATTTACAACATAATGAATGGGCAGGTGACGAGGTTTACACTGACGAAAACTATGTATATGCTAAATTCACTGGAAGAAGTTTCTCTGGTGCAAGTGCTGTTGCAGTATGGTCGTGGGATGATATATCTGCGGCTCCTACTATACTACAGACTGAATCTGGGTCTCTTGATATAGGTTCTTTAGTTTCCAGAGAAGCACTACCAACATTCATTTCACCGCCATTACCGCCTACGCCTGCGACATGGGTAGCTGTGGGCGCATGGGCTGACGACGACAATGGAGAGACCTCTGGTTCAACATATGTTTATGACATAAATAATTTAACCGCACAACCAACTAAACTAACCGCATTTGATGGTGCTGGTGGTGATTACTTTGGATGGTCGGTATCTGGTAATAATGATAAGATCGTTGTGGGCGCAAAGTATGACGGTGATAATGGACTTTACTCAGGTTCGGTTTACGTCTTTGATGCCAACGACTTATCTGCACAACCAACTAAACTAACCGCATTTGATGGTGCTAGTGGTGATCAATACTCACTTTGTACCGTTACTACCAATGATAAGGTAATTGTTGGTTCTGCGTATGATGATGACGATGGGACTAATTCGGGTTCAGTATACGTTTATGATGCAAATGATCTATCCGCTGCACCGACTAAACTGAAAGCATTTGATGCTGCTTCGGGTTCTTGGTTCGGACAAGCAGTAGCATCTAATGATGATAAAATTCTTGTTGGTGCACCATCTGATAGCAATATTGGTGCATACTCTGAAAATGGTGCCGTATACGTTTATGATGCAAATGATCTATCTGCGCAACCAACTAAACTAACTGCATTTGATGCGGCTAATGTCGATCTCTTTGGATCTTCTATATCTGCTACTGCTGATAAGATAGTAGTTGGTGCATATAGTGACGATGACATGGGAAATACTTCGGGTTCGGTTTATGTCTTTGATGCCAACGACTTATCTGCGCAACCTATTAAGTTAACTGCTTTCGATGGGGAATCGGATGATTACTTTGGATGGTCGGTATGTGTTAATTCTGATAATATATTTGTTGGTGCACATGGAGACGACGATGAGGCAAATGCTGCCGGTGCGGTTTATGTCTATGATTTAAGTGACCTATCTGCACAACCAACTAAACTGACAGCGTTTGATGGTGCTAGTAGTGATAACTTCGGAAGATCTTTAACCGTTAGTGAAGATAATCTATTTGTTGGTTCATATCTTGACGATGACAATGGAGGTGAGTCTGGTTCAGTATATGTCTATGATTTAAGTGATCTATCTGCACAACCAACTAAACTGACAGCTTTTGATGCCGCTAGTGGTGATAGATTTGGTGCTTCAGTTGCAGTAGGTTGATATTAATTTAACAATAGAGAATTAGAAAATGGTTATTATATATGAAACCTGAAGTTTGGATGATACAGATACCCAGTAATCCAATATCAATGTACTACCGTGGTAGAGTTGAAAATTCTTGGTCAAGATATAATTTAAATTTTTTTAATGCAGTAACTCCCGAAGATTTGAAAAATAAAAAAATTTTAAACTTTGGAAAGAAACGAGGATTGGTTGAGTTTAGTCTTACTGAAAAGGCTACTTGGTATAGTCATTTTGAACTTTGGCAAATGGCACTAAAAAGGCCTATATTAGTAATAGAACATGATGCTTTGTTAACTAAAGAAATTTCGGAAAAATTTTGGAAAAAATCTATGGTTTGTTTGGGTTACGCTAATGTTAAAAATCATCCTTTAGGGAATAATCATAAAGCTAAACTTGCTGGACTTGCATATTACATTACGCCAAATGTTGCAAGAAAAATGATCAAAAGTGCTGTGGAAACTAACATTATAGAATTTAATTCTGATGCTGTTATACATGATTTTTGTAGGAAGAATGGGGTACTTGAATGTACGCATGTTTTTCAATTTGAAAATAAACTAATAGGAAATACAATAGAGCATTATAAAAAATGAAAACATTTAAAGAAATAAGAGAAGGTGCAGAAAACTACACCATGAAGAAAGGACCTTACACTCGTAAGGTTGATGGTAAGACTGCTGACCGAATGAAAAGACAGGGTTGGAAACTAGTTGCTCGTGAAGAGGTTGAAGAAGCCCGACAGATGAAAGATCCTAAGAAGGACTCTATGGTTCAGAAGGGTGGTAAGACAATCGTAATCGATAAGTCCAAAGAAAAGGAATACCTAAGAAAAGGTTGGTCTTTGGCAGAGGCTTTCGAACCTCACAGTTACTCTCACGAAAATCCAGAAGTGAAGGAATCTGTTGAAGAAGCAATCTCATATGGTCGTCCTAAGAAATCTACAGAAAAGGACTCTGCTGATGTTGATGATTACAAAGCAACTTCTGATGATCGTAAAGCTGCGGATAAGAATGTGATTATGCAGATTCGTCGTGGTGTTGATATGCCTAAGGGTTGTACTGTAACTTTTCAGGATGGTAAGACTCAGAAGTTTCCACAAAAGGCTTGTCAATTAGTTGCCAAGAAATTTGATTCTTTCAAGAAACCTGCTGTACGTAAGAAGTTTCAAGATGAGATTAATAAGTCATTGCCTTCTATGAAGAAAGCAATGAATATGAAAGGATAATACCATGAAAAGATTTTCACAGTTTCTATCAGAATCTTGTTGTGACGATTGTTCTACCTTAGATGAAGAACTTGTCATTGAGGATGCGGAATACGTATCTGAAGAGGGTAAGAAAGAAAACGTCAAGTTGAATAAGATTCAACGTGGTGGTTCTAAGAAGTTTTATGTGTATGTAAAGAACGATAAGGGTAATGTTGTAAAGGTATCTTTTGGTGATCCTAATATGGAGATCAAAAGAGATGACCCTGAAAGAAGAAAAAGTTTCCGCGCAAGACATAATTGTTCAGATCCAGGCCCTAAGTGGAAAGCTAGGTACTGGAGTTGTCGTCAGTGGCGTGCTAGTGCAAAGGTAGAGTGATGAAATCTTTTAGAGAGTATACCTCTTCAGATGTTGTAACTGAAGCGCCTACAGGTAAACTGATAAAAAGAATGATGGCGAATACAGTTCAAAAGAAAAAATATGATGCAGCTCTTAAAGTTTTGAGAGATATATGGACCAGAAAGAGCAAAGAAAAACCCGGCAGACATGGTCTTCCGTATTATGCCAGCGGTGTGGCTAATCAGTATAATATCGATACTAGAGTTTTGGTCGGTATCGCAAAAAAAGCAGGACTTTAATATTATAAATAGAATAATAAATTTAATTTAGATGGAACTTTTTAATGTCGGAATCACAAGAAAATTGGAGAGATGATCGTCTCAGTAGAATTGAAGAGAAGATAGATAAACTATCCGATGCAATGATATCTTTGGCTAGAGCTGAAGAAAAACTCATTGCGATAGAGACTTCAAATCAGAATCAGTACAAAAGAATTAATAGAATGTCTGAAAAAATAGACAATCTAGAAAGTAAAGCCGATGAATCTCATCGTGCGGTAAAAATCCTATACGGTATTATGTATGTTGTTGCTACTGCCGCGTTAGGTACAATGTTTAAAATTTTAACAATGAATATACACTAAGAGGCTAAAATGTCAAATAATAAATTAATCGGTGCGATAGAGGCATATAAGTCAATGGTCTCTAAAGAAGAAGCACTAGAAGAAAAGAAAACTCTCGACCCTGTCGATGATAAAGCGAACGATAAAAAGTTCAAAGATCGAAAAGATAAGGATATTGATAACGACGGAGATGTTGACTCTTCTGACGAGTATCTACACAAGCGTCGTAAAGCTACCGATGATGCTATTGATGGCGGTAAGAAACCAGCAAAGAACGAAGCTGTAGATGATACTGAAGCGGAAAAGGACGATAAAAAGAAACCTTTCCCGCCCAAGAAGAAGGGTAAGGAAGATGATGGAGAGACTGAAGTTGAGAAGGATGATGATGAAGCAGATCCAGTTGATACCGATAAAGAACCTGAAGTAGATGGCGGTTCTGATATGAAGAAAAACCCTAAGACTGCGGACAAGAAAGCGGAGATATCAAAAATCAAAGAATCTTTTGATGCTATGTGGGATCAGATTGTAGAAGCTCATGGTAAGAAAGCTCCTGAGTCTGCCGCTAAACCTGAAGGTATTATGGACAAAGAGTCTCCTAAGTCCAAAGAATTCGCAAAGCAACATGACGCGGACACCCCAGAAGTTGTTGCTGATGGTGAAAAGGCTGCGGAGACAGCGTCTAAAGCTGGAAAGGGTGGACCCTCCAAGAAGAAGAGACCTAATGATAACGAGATTGGTGATAAAAAACCAGTAAAAGGTTCTAATTAAGGGTAAACTTTGAGATTTTATTATGGAAATTGATACTTTATTTACATACGTATTAATATCTTTGGTTATTGGTATCATAGGGTATATAATGTTATTTAAGAAAACTGATCCTAAAACTGGACAATTGACCTCAAGATTTTTGACGGAATCTCCCCCTAAAAAATCCATCGATAAGATGACTAAAAGAGAACTTATCGAACTCGCCAGTCATCATGGAATAGATATAGTAAAGGATTTGAAAAAGGGAGATATGTTGACCACATTGAAAAACTGTGGTCTTAAGTCAGAATAAATTTCTGTGAAGTTTTACATTCTCACTTCTAATCATATAGAGTGCCTAAAAAGACACTTTTATAAAATACCTACTGGTGAAGCCGTAGTCGTCATTAATTCTTTGGATGAGAATTATATAGATGCTGCGGTTTCTTTTTGTGTAAAACATAAAATAGAACACTATGTTACTGAATCGGATGGAACTCCAGCAACTGGTAAAAACTCTGTACTAAAATTATTCCTAGAAAGCGATAATGAATACATGGTGCATATTGATGGAGATGATATATTAACTGAATATGGAATAGACCTTTACAAACGCATGTCTATGTGGTATAATGCACCAGATTGTTTGGTTTTATATCGACAAAAAGCAGTAAAAAAATCTAAAAGGGGAGACTGGTATGTACATTATTTCCCATTTGATAAGTCTTCTTCAGAAAATCAAAATATATCTAAAGAAGATCTTATAGATTTTTTTATGGACAAAGAATATGGAAACTACTCAAAAAGTAAGGCACAAAAATTAACTGAAGAAAGATTAAAATTTAATGACACTGTAAAAAAATATAGTGAATCTCACGAATCTATGTGCAGAATAGTTTTCTTCTCTAGAAAATGTGCGGAAATGATGAATTATGATAACTCTTTAGTTATTGGTGAAGATACAATACAATTTTTAAAACTTAAAAGGATCGCACTTAGTGGTGGTCTAAATATGGTAAGATACAGAGAAAGAACTAAACCCACATATTTCTATATGCAAGACTATGAGGGAACTGTTAAAAAAAATAATTGGGACTGGGTTGGACCATTTAATAAAATGGTAGAACAATTGGGGACTTTACCGGAATATCAGAGCTTACCAGAGTTTTTAGATGATGGAACTAACAAGTAAAAATTTAATATTATATGCAGCACAACATTATTATAATCCAACATGTATAGACAGTGAAGAATTCTTTTCTGATTTAAAAAGATTCAAGTACGTAAAAAGATTATTAAATAAATATGTATCTTCTAATGAATTGTCCGAAAGACTTATATTGAATCATCTCATCGTGATTTTTAATGTTTTCGGGAATGAAGCTGGAGTAGAGATGTTAGCATTAAAAATAGAAGGTATTGAACAGTGGAACGCATTAAAACCTTTCCTTATATTTTTAAAGGCGATAAATAATGATGATCTGACTGGTATTAATATGGACAAAAACGTAATAAAGACACTAAGAGATATGAGATAATGGGACTATTAAAATCAGCAGCAGATTTAGTTTATACGGTAAGATTTTTAAAACTATTGGTCACACCCATAGAAGAAACCGAAACTTTTAAGGCTGGAATTATAGACAAGGATGGTAAAAAACGTAAAGACTATAGTATGAATACTATGGACGAAAGAGAAGCTTACCGAAACTATTACACTCCTTTTCATAGACTTGTTTTCAATATAAAGAAACTTATGGCAAAGGCTCCGGGCGGAAGTAGTCGTTTAGCATCATACGCAGCTGCGTTATATTTGATCAAAGAACATGGAGAGTTAAACGACAAAGGAATAACGAAAATTCATAAGGATACTGGGATAGATATTCTAGACATCCTACAGGAACAGTCTGAATGGTTTATGTTAGAAAATCATCAGGTATCTCCTGGCGTTTACAGAATAAAGGAAGAAACTGTAACTTCAAATTTTGTAGAGTTAGTTTCCTCTAATGACCAGATAAGAATAACTGAAGATAATTCTCAACCTTGTGGTGAGATTTTTGGTATAAACATATATGAGGCAATACACATAAAATCTCAACAACCCATGTATGTAACCACAGGTGAACTAAAAAAATGAATCTCGTCGAAGACTGCGAGTTTCTCACCGAAGGTTGGCCTAAAAGAGAGGGTCATGTTGTTCCTAGTGAGGTAACGTGTCTTATTTTTTCTGCAATACTAAAACAAACTAACTGCAATAACTTATTTGAGATTGGTTTTAATTATGGACATAGTGCTTATACCTTTATGAGTGTTATGAAAGAACTGAATTTACATTCCGTGGATATCGGTCAGTATGATCATACCCTTGTAAATGCGGAAAAAATTAAGAATATGTTCGGAGAGAGATTTACTTTTTCTCACAGAAATTCACATTCTATAGAACCCCACGAGATAGAAAATTACGATATGGTTTTTATTGATGGTGATCATAGAACAGACGCAATGTCTAGAGATCTTAATTTATGTAATAATGCGAAAGTAAAATATATATTGGTCGATGATTATGTACGGTGTATGTCAGAAACAGATAAGATATATCCAAGAGATTTGGTCGATCACTATCTTACAAAACTAGATTTTCCGTATCATAAATTAAAAGAGTATATATATCCAGCAACAGACAGACAAAATCACATGATTTTATTGGAGAGAGATTAATGAGAACATTTAAACAGTGGAAAGATAATTTTGAGGAAACAGCCTCAACATCTACGACTTCGGTTGTAGGAACTGGAGACGATAGTTCTACAGTTGTCGTTAGAAAAAAATATGACAGAAAAAAGAAAAGAAAAGATGTACCACCTATATTACAAAGAATGATTGACAGAAGAGAAAATCCTGAAATTTAGCTTTACAAAATTATTTTTTTATGTTATAATGTAGTAATATTATTTTGGAGTATTGTAATGTCAATTTTAAACATGGAACTGGTCTTGATGACCATAGAAGAAAAATCTGTAGTATTTTTTAATGGTAATCAAAAAAGTTTAGATGACGTAAAAAAAATATTTAAGTCTCAAGATTATGATGAAAATTCTATAGTACTTGTTAATATAGAAGGTGTTTGTGACACAGATCTACCCAAAAATATATTTTTGTTAGAGAATCCGGAAAGTTCTCTTAGAAATCATATTTTATGGCAAGGTATTTTTGAGGATGTTGAATCTAATAAGTATATAATGAATAAAGTGAAAGATTTTATTTTAAATGGAAATCAACTTCTAGTGGAGAATTATGATTTTGAAGAAAGTGAACCATTTTATGACTATAGTAAGTGAAGATTGATAATGTCTATAAGAATAAATAAAAAAAGAGACGAGTTACTGACAGACTACGCTCTATCAATGTTACAAGACTTCTACATGCAAGAAGGTGAAGTTAGTCCACAAAATGCATATGCCCGTGCTGCCACAGCGTGGTCGACCTATAATGGAGAACTCGAAGAGGGTCTCGCACAGAGACTCTATGAGTATGTGAGTCAGAAATGGTTCATGTTTGCCTCTCCAGTATTATCTAATGCCCCTAATCCCAGAATAAAAAAGAAAAACAAGGGTCTTCCGATATCTTGTTTCCTCACCTATGTGCCTGACACAGTCGAGGGACTCATAGAGCACTCTTCCGAACTAAGATGGTTGTCTATTATGGGTGGTGGAGTAGGAGGTCATTGGTCGGATGTCAGATCAGTTTCAGATATAGCTCCCGGCCCTATGCCCTTTTTACATACTGTCGATGCGGATATGATCGCATATCGTCAAGGTAAAACTCGGAAAGGTTCTTACGCGGCATACATGGATGTCTCCCATCCAGAAATAATCGAATTCCTTAATATGCGTATCCCCACTGGGGATGTTCAACGTAAAGCTTTGAATCTCCATAACGCCATCAATATCAGTGATGATTTTATGGAAGCCGTAAAAAATAACAGAAACTTTCATCTAGTTTGTCCTAAAGGAAATACTATAAAAGATACTGTCAACGCTCGTAAATTGTGGGAACGTATTTTAGAAACGAGATTTCGAACAGGGGAACCTTACCTAAATTTTATAGATACCGCCAATAGAGATCTCCCTCAACCATTAAAAGACTTGGGTTTAAAAATTCAGGGAAGCAATCTATGTAATGAAATACATTTACCCACAGACAAAGATCGTACTGCGGTTTGTTGTTTGTCCTCCCTCAACCTTGAGTATTATGAAGAATGGAAAGATACTAATATCGTTAGGGATTTGGTTCGTATGTTGGATAATGTTTTAGAACATTTTATTCAGAATGCTCCAGATAGTATAAAGAGAGCCAGATTCTCTGCGTATAGAGAAAGATCCATAGGCCTTGGTGCAATGGGTTTTCACTCTTTATTACAGAAACATGGTGTAGCTTGGGAATCGGAGACCGCCAGAAATATAAATAATGCGGTCTTTAGTCATATCAACTCTGAGGCTGTTGCGGAGACAAAACATCTTGCAGAAATAAGAGGAGAATATCCGGATGGTCTGGGTAGTGGTCGCAGAAACGCCCACTTAATGGCTATTGCTCCTAACGCATCTTCTGGTGTTATTTTGAGTACAAGTCCTTCTATAGAACCATCAAAGGCGAATGCTTACACACACAGAACTCGTGCTGGTTCTTTTTTAGTTAAGAATAATTACCTTATAAAATTACTAGAGGAGAAGGGGGAGAATAACGAATCCAATTGGACATCAATTATAACCAATAAAGGTTCGGTACAACATTTACCATTCCTCACAGAAGGAGAGAAAGCGGTATTTAAAACCGCACAAGAACTTGATCAGACTTGGGTTGTTCAACATGCTGGAGATCGACAAAAATATATTTGTCAAGGACAATCCGTTAATATATTTTTCCCAGCTGGGGCAGATAAACATTATGTCAATAGGGTTCATCTTATGGCTTGGAAAATAGGTTTGAAGGGATTATATTATTTAAGAACTGAAGCTAAGAGTCGTGCAGAAAATGTTTCGGAGAAGGTAGAACGAGTTGCTCTTGGGGAGGATACAAGAACTCTTGTTTATGGTATACCCAATTGTCCTTTCTGTCAGTTAGCGAAAGATGAATTAAAATTACGTGGCATATATTATGATTATATAAACCTAAAAGAAGTGGGTAAGACTGCGGCCGAAGTCACTGGTCGAAAGGTAAAAAGTGTACCTCAAATATATGTCTCCGGAAAATATGTTGGTGGGTACGAAGATTTAATGAAGTTCTTGGACAATCCGGTCCAAGAAGAATCCGAAGAATGCAGAGCTTGTGAGGGATAAATGTCACTATTAGAATTTAGTAAATCGTACAAACCTTTCGCCTATCCTTGGGCGGTAGATATGGTAAAAAAACATGAAGAGATTCATTGGGTAGAAGATGAAGCCGAACTTTCTGAAGATATTCAGGATTGGAAGACTAAACTTTCTGAACAAGAAAAGGAATTCATAACTCAGATATTGAGACTGTTCACGCAGTCAGATGTTCAGGTAGGAGAAAACTATCACGAACTTCTTATACCCAAATTCAAGAATAATGAAATAAGAAATATGTTAGCGTCTTTTGCTAATCGTGAAGGTGTTCATCAACGTGCTTATGCGTTGTTAAATGACACTCTAGGTTTACCTGATGAAGAACATCACGCATTCCTAGAATATAGTGAAATGGCAGATAAGTTAGACTTCATGAAAGAGGGGAATATAAACTCCCATACCGGACTAGCACTTGTTCTAGCTCAGTCCGTATTCAATGAAGGTATGTCTCTGTTTGCATCATTCGTGATGCTACTAAACTTCCAACGTTTCGGTAAGATGAAAGGTATGGGAACTATTGTAGAGTGGTCTATCCGTGACGAGACTATGCACGTACAGGGTAATGCAAAACTATTCCGTGAGTTCTGTGAAGAACACCCACGTATTGTTAATGACGAACTCAAGTCTAAGATCTATGAGATGGCAAAGAACGCTGTTAAGTTAGAAGACCGATTCATCAAACTTGCATATAAGTCGGGTACCATTGAAGGTCTAACTGAAACAGATGTTAAACAGTACATTCGTCACATCGCTGATCGTAGGCTTCTTCAACTCGGAATGAAACCAAAGTTTGGAGTTAAGGATAACCCATTGACTTGGTTAGATTGGGTCCTTAATGGTGCCTCGCATGATAACTTCTTTGAAAAAAGAGTGACAGAGTATTCCGTAAATGGCATGGATGGAGAATGGGGATGGGAAGAGGAAGAAGAAAGTCCGGTTTGTGGCCTAGATGGTAAAGGTTGTTTAGCATAATGTGGGAGATAGAATGCCCAATATGCGACATTTTTACAATAGTAAAGATAAGGTACGAAATAGATGAGGATGAAGTCCCTCGTTTTTGTCCTATGTGTGGTTCTGATATAGACGCTGAAGAGGTAGATGATTACGAGTAGTTAATATAGACATATATAATTGTTATGTGGATATATGAAGATAAAGAATTTAAACCCGACGATGAGTTCCTCAAAACTTATGTCGGGTTTGTTTATATGGTGACCGAAAAAGATAGTGGTAAAAAATATATTGGTAAGAAGTTATTTTGGAAACCCAAGACTTTGCCCGTCACCAAAAAGAGAAAGAGAAGAGTTAAAACTAAAGTTCAATCTGATTGGATGGATTATTATGGTTCAAGTGAGAATGTTAAATCTTTAGTTGAACAGAAAGGTGGTGAAGCTTTTAGTAGGGAGATACTTAGATTATGCAAATCTAAAGGAGACTGTTCTTACTATGAAGCTAAGTACCAATTTCAATACGAAGTACTAGAGTCTTCGGACTTTTACAATGAGTTTATTGGGTGTAAGGTACATTCCAAACACCTATCTATTAACATGAAAAAATAGGAAATTTATTATGCCAATCAAATGGAAACCCGATACAAAAGACAGGAAAAGAAATATTACTCGGTATTATATACACACTGTTCCTACCGAAGAACTCCAAGAATCTATTGCCAAAGATAACACTACGGGTAAGAAAAAACAAAAAGCCAGAAATGAACTGGTTCGTCGGAAGGCACCCCTAGTAGCGGAAACTGTTGAAGATTAATGAAAATTGCTTTACTTATAAATGGAAATTTTCATCCATATTTAAGACGAGAAATACTTAAAGAAAATTTAAGTTCTCTTCAAAAAATATTTTCCGGTTGTGATATATTTTATCAAACTTGGGATAGTGATGAAGATCGACATATATTTAAGGATATAAGGAATATTGTTGATATAAAGTGGGTACCTAAACCTCCTTTAGCTACTTACGATCCTTATCTTAAGGCTGTAGAAAATCTTCCTAAAAAAGATTTTTCCGGAATTAATAGAATAAAGAACTCTTCAGAGTCCGGAAAACTTATGAGAGCTCACGGTTGTTTCCAACACATATCTCTATTGGAACAGTTCAATTCTATTCCTAAAGATTATGATTTTTATATAAGAACTAGGTGGGATGCTTATTTTAATAATGAATTTCCTCTTTCCGATATTTTAGAATTAGCTAAAGATAATGTCATAGGGATAGCTACTATACCTAATCATAGTAGTGTTTTAGGAAAAACGGTTCGTAATCAAAATGATAATTACCTTCGAGTTAGGTCTAGAAGAGAATCCGTAAAAAAACAGGTAGATGGGGGCATCTATTGTATCATAGATGAAGTCGGATCTAATAATGATTATTCTCCATGCAAATGGAACAACTACCTAAAAGATTTTTGTATAGTATTTAAAAAGGATGACATAATAGATTTTGACATAATGGATCACTATGTGAAAGAAAATTTGTATGGAGCTGAATATGGTTGGCATCAAATTCTATGTAGAAAAAGAAAACATATTAATATAGATGGACTTGTTTCAATATATAGAAATATAGATACGAGTAAAAGGAGTTATGATAGATTAAATAGAGCTAATATGTTATGAATCGTCCTATAAAATTAATTCTTTTTGATTTAGATGGAGTATTAGTAGATGCTAAAAGTATACATTATAAGGCTTTAAACAAAGCTTTAGGTGAAAAATATTCTATAACCGAAAGGGAACACCTTTCAATTTATGATGGATTAAAAACTATACAAAAATTAAATATGTTAACAGAACGTAAAGGTTTAGATCCAAAACTACATCCACAAATAAGTGAAAATAAACAAAAACTCACTAGAGAAATGTTATCCGAACAAAAACCAATAGAAGAAATATGTGAGTTATTTTTAGAGTTAGAAAAACTCGGATATAAAATTGGAGTATGTTCAAATTCAATAAGAAGGACGGTTTTAACTTCACTTTCACAAGCAAAAATAATACAACATTGTTCAGTAATTCTTTCCAATGAAGATGTCAAAAATGCTAAGCCTCACCCAGAGATATATTGGAAGGCTATGTCTATGATGGGGGTTTTGCCGGAAGAAACTGTAATCGTTGAAGATAGTCCAGCTGGATTACTATCTGCACAAAGATCTCGCGCTAATTATATACGAGTGGACAATCCTTATAATACAAATATAAATAATATAATCCCAAAAATTGAGGGTGCACCTATGATAAAAAAGTGGAAAAATGATAAATTGAATGTTCTTATACCAATGGCTGGAGCTGGTAGTCGTTTCAAAGAGGCGGGTTACACTTTTCCTAAACCACTGATAGATGTAAATGGTAAACCTATGATCCAGAATGTTGTTGAAAATCTGGGATTAGATGCTAATTATATATTTGTAGTACAAAAAGAACACAGAGAATATTATAACCTAGATACTATGTTAGGACTAATATCCCCAAAATGCAAAATTATTGAGGTGGATAAGATGACTGAGGGAGCGGCATGTACCGCACTTTTAGCAAAAGAATATATAAACAATGAAAATCCACTATTCTTTGCCAATTCTGATCAGTATGTTGAATGGGAAGTTATGGAGTTTATGTATTCAATGAACGAAAAGAATGCTGACGGTGGTATTGTCACATTTGAGGCTACTCATCCAAAATGGTCTTTTGCCAAAATAGATAATTTTGGTCTTGTAACAGAAGTTGCGGAAAAAAATCCTATAAGTAATCTTGCTACAGTCGGTTATTACTATTGGAAGAGTGGTAGTGATTTTGTTAAATATGCTGAACAAATGATAGAAAAAAATATTAGAGTAAATAATGAGTTTTATGTGTGTCCAGTTTTTAATCAGGCGATCGAAGATTGTAAAAAAATATATACACATAATGCTTCCAAAATGTGGGGATTGGGAACCCCAGAAGATTTGAAATATTTTTTAGAAAATTATAAAAAATAATATTTGACAAATATTTTTTATTGTGTTATAATACACGAATTAATGCTCGGATAGCTCAGTTGGTAGAGCAGCTGACTTGTAATCAGCAGGTCGCAGGTTCGACTCCTGTTCCGAGCTCCATTTTGGGGGTATAGCTCAGCTGGGAGAGCGTCGCCCTTGCACGGCGAAGGTCTGCGGTTCGATCCCGCATACCTCCACCAAACGAGTCCTATGATTGAGGACTAGTAGTTATTTGTTTCTCCTATGATGAGAATGGGATTAATCATCCCAAATAGAAACACGACACCAAGTAGGTCGGTAGCTGGTACCGTTAGTCAGAAGGCTTGGAGACTATGCACGTGCAACGTATAAGGTCAAAGAAGAGTTTTGTGTCACCAGACAAATTTATTCCGTCTTAGCTCAGTTGGTAGAGCAAGTGACTGTTAATCACTGGGTCGGTGGTTCGAGCCCACCAGACGGAGCCATTAACTAGGACTGGTAGTTCAGTTGGTTAGAATGCCGGCCTGTCACGCCGGAGGTCGCGAGTTCGAGTCTCGTCCAGTCCGCCAATATAGGAAAACATCATGGACCCTATAAATATTTGGGAATCACTCAGTTACCTAGACGGAATACTCTTCTCTGTTTGGTTGGGAATTTTGTACTATGGTAAATGTTGGATTGATAACAAGTTTAAAGATTAATCTAATCGGGGGGGGATTCCCGAGCGGCCAAAGGGATCAGACTGTAAATCTGACGCGAAAGCTTCGGTGGTTCGAATCCACCTCCCCCCACCATAAAATTTTCGGAGAGGTGGCAGAGCGGTTGAATGCACCAGTCTTGAAAACTGGCATACGTTAATAACGTATCGTGGGTTCAAATCCCACCCTCTCCGCCACCTTTCTCATAAAAAAACTTCATTTAATTTCAAGAAACGCTTGACAAACCTTGTTGGCTGTTGTATAATGGTTACATAAATTGATAAAGAGAGAGTATGTTATGGGAATTCATGTTAGTGTTTACAAACAAGTTCCGTATGGAAACAGTTTTTTAGATAATGTCGACTGCACCGCTGGTGGTGAGTCTTCATATAGTAAGGGTTTTACTATAGTTAATGCAGAGGGTCCTTTCGAACCGTGTTCAGATTACCCAGCTGCGGAATTAATTATGGAAGAACCTATCGGTGGTCGTAAGTGTCTTAGAGTTGTTCCCTCATCGAAGAAGGATAAATGGACAATGTTCGGTGGTAACTATGCCGCAACATCTGACTCACGATTTTCTCAACTTTGTGACCGATTGATTGGTGGTCACTTCTATGGTGCTGTTGCTGTCTTTGACCGAGTGGAGTTTTAATATGACTTTTGATGAAGCCTGTCACTATTTGTGGCGAGAAGAGTTGACCGATTGGGGTGAGTACAAAGTCCCCAATCACGTGTATATAACTAAGGGTACGGACCTTGTGGGTTATGTTCCTTATGGTACAAAGGATGTTAAAATATTTAATTCTCCTATGAAGTCTTGGAGTGCAAGTAGACGAAAGTTTCGCAAGTTTAACAAGAAAGATATTAAATATTATTTTGAAAATAAGTAATAAATGTGTTGACAAAGTGTGTAAAATATTGTATAATACCTATGTATTGATAATTGAGAGAGAGTGTTTATTATGAGTTATTTTGTTAAAGAAGATTTCCAATGGGACGGTATGTACTTGACATACAAAGGTGATTTCGAAGGTGCCAAGTTTATGCAAGATGTTCATCCTAACTGTCACGTAGGTTGGCACGGTAAGTTAAAGCCTGCTTTTGTCGCGAGATTCAAACATGGTTACAAACCTTGGAAAGCATGGGTTAACTTCCTAGTGAAAAATGTTCATGTTGAGGAGTATATGTATCTTTCTGACCACAACAACAAATTCTTCGATGAAGATTATGGGTACGAAGTCGGAGGTTCTCCGGTCTTCGCGATGGAAACTCTTGGATATAAGGGGAAGACATAATGTACGGTATAGTTGGTGAGACAATTCAATGGGACACTCCTAGTGGTGTCCTTTCTGGTGAAATAATGTTTGTGCACACTCCTGAAGATATTGATTACTACAGTATTGCTACTGGACCCAATCTAATGGACAGACATTTTCTTGATAGTGATACAATGAAAGAACTTAATGTAAAAAACTTAGGAGAAATAAAATGAGTAAAATGAGTACGGTAGTTTTTGAAGTTCAAGAGTTATATGAACAAGCAGTTTCAGTACAGGATATTTCTAATAAGTTAGACCTCCCTTTAGAATTTGTTAAAGATATTGTTTCTTGTATTTGGGATTACGAATGAATATTTTTAGATTACATGACGACCCTGTTATATCAGCTCAAATGATGTGTGACAAACATGTGGTCAAAATGGTCATTGAATATGCCCAGTTACTATCAACCGCTCATCGCGTTATTGATGGTGAAGAATATACTGATAGAACTAAAAGTGGTCGTAGAATAAAACGATGGAGACTCAATGGTGATGCTCAAGAAAGACTCCTATACAAAGCTTGTCATGTTAACCATCCCTCCGCTATCTGGACAAGAGAAAACAAAAGAAACTACCGATGGTTGTATGATCATTTTGTAGCTTGCGCTAAAGAATATACGCACCGTTATGGAAGAATACACGCTACCTATGATAAACTATCTAGTCAGTTGTGGTTCGCCCCTAAGAATATTAATCAAGTAGGACCTGAGACTGTTATGCCACAATGTATGCCCGAATATTGCAAAAATGATAATGTTACTGAAGGTTACCGTAAATACTATCGAGAAGAAAAAAAGTACTTCGCTAAATGGTCTAACCGAGAGGTACCAAAATGGTTTCAAGAAAAGTAGGCGTTTGGATACTAAGAATAATGCTTATATTTTGGTTAAGTTTTTCTCAGAAAGCTGACGATGAATTGTTTGGTGTTTTAACAAGTATTCGTAGATTTAACGAATGTCGTAGATTAGTAAAAGATAAACCTAATAAAAAGTATATATAATATTAACAGAGGCAATTAAATTATGGCATATACTACAAGAAATCCTGAAGTTTTTGAGATACTTGAAGAGTTCAGTAAATCTAAAAATAAAAAATCTCGATTAGAGGTTCTAAGTAAATATTCTGATGTTCAGGCACTTAAGGATGTTTTAAGAGGAACTTTTGACGATTCTTTAGAGTTTCTTTTACCCGAAGGAAAACCTCCATTCACCCCGAATAACGAAAGAAGTGTTCCCTCCACTCTATTGAGAGGGCATAAAATGTTTGGTATTTTTGTAAATGGTGGGCCTGGCACTGATCTCCCTGCCTACAAAAGAGAAAACAAATTTATAGAACTACTAGAGTCTATCCATCCTAAAGATGCTGATTTAGTTCTCTCTATGATAGAGAAAAAATCACCAATAAAATTCTTAACTAAAAAACTTGTACAGGAGGCATTCCCCGATTTGATCCGTAAGTAACCCAAGGTAGCAGCTTAAACCCACTCGACCTATAAGGAATCTACTATGTCGAATAATAAAGTAAGTAATAAAACTGCAACAATTCATAGAACGTCCATGTCACTCTCCCAAACGACATACAATTATTATTGTAATTCGAATGTGACAACGGATAATTATTATACTACAACAAAGGGTTCCAACTGCTAAATAGGGGGTGATCATATCTCTTCAGGATCAGATCTCGCGTATCCTGTCGTATTGATCTACTTTATGACCAGTGAATTTTATTATGGCAATTTACAACTTTAAAAATAAAGAAACCGGAGAGATCTTTGAAAAGACTCTTCGGATTTCTGACTTAGACGAATTTAAAAAAAATAATCCGGAACTGACTCAGGTTATATTATCTGCGCCTAAACTCGTTTCTGGACATACTACAGCTCGTCAGTTGGCCGGTTCAGAATGGAATGACCATCTGAAAAATATCAAGAAGGGTGCTGGTAAGCACTCAACAATCAACACTTAATATAGGAATATATACATGAATAGAGAAAATGTCTTTGAGACGTTAAAAATAGATGAAGGCGTTAAGTATGAAATTTATCTTGACCATCTTGGTTACCCTACTTTTGGTGTGGGGCATTTGGTCACGGAAAATGATCCGGAATACGGACAAGATGTTGGAACAGAAATCTCTGAAGAGAGAGTCTGGGAATGTTTCGAAACCGATCTGGACACCGCGATTTCCGAGTGCGAAGCTCTATACGAAGAGCGGACTTATGGAGATTTCCCCGACGAAGTCAAAGAGATACTGGTTAATATGATGTTCAATATGGGAAGGACTCGTCTTAGTAAGTTTAAGAACATGACTGCTGCATTACTGGATGGTGACTGGGAAAGAGCTGCTGTAGAAGGTAGAGATTCTCGTTGGCACAAACAAGTAACGAATCGAGCAGAACGATTAATGGTGAGACTAGAGAATGTCTAAAAACGCTATCTTCCAATATATGATAACAAGTAGTGTTGTCGACCAACGTGGAGACATCAAAGGAAGAAACCGATCAGAACTCTATCAAGAGTGCGCATCAATATCTAGGAAATCTTTTGAAGCATATGCAGATTTGATTTGCGCTGACCATCACTACTCGGATAAAAGAGTATTCACTGAAGGACATGGTTGTTCGACATCACTTCTTTATGAATGTCTTCGAGTGATTTATGATCCAATGTTTGACAAATATGATAACGTTCTATTTGTTGATACTGATATTGTAGTGAACACAACAAAAAATATATTTGATGAATGTTGTGTTGGCGCAGAAGTCTATGGTGTATTGGAATCAGATATAGTTACATCAAATGGCGGTGGGTATAATTCTTGGGACTATAAAGAAAGTACATACAATGACTTCTGTTCTAAGTTTGATATGCATAACTGTCCTATATTGCCGACATTACCTCCCAGTAGACCATCTAAGTTGACAATCCTCAATACTGGAGTGGTTATCTGGACTAAGGAAGCCAGACTTCGTGCGAGAAAGGAGTTTGATTCTTGGGAAGATTGGTGTTATTCTCAACCATCTTTTCATATGTCTATAATGAACGATCAACCCTATATTTCCGCACAACTTGGAAAACATGAATTCGACCTAGAATGTTTGGGTCAAGAATGGAACGATTCTCCGCATTATAATACAGAAGAAGAATTCTTCGAAAAGGCTAACTTCTGTCATTATACCGGAGGAGACTGGAAGATAGATATGACTCGTCATTGGCATCAAAGAAAGTATAAAGTAATGCCTTGGGAAAGAACTTTAGTTCCATAGAACACTTGACATTTCTTGTTCAATGGGTTATAATACCTGTATTGAATGGAGATATAAATGAAAGAAAAAGTAATATTAGTAGACTGTGATGGTGTTTTGTTGGATTGGGTCTACGCATTCACTCAGTGGATGGATCGTCACGGATATAAGTTAGATCCTAATGCTGACAAGATTTACAGTATCAACCAAAGATACAACATAGAAAAATTAGAAGGTAAAAGGCTCGTAAGAATGTTCAATGAGAGTGCGGTAATTCGTAAATTACCTCCTCTTAGAGACGCTATGAAGTATGTTAAGAAGTTGCATGAACAACATGGTTATGTTTTCCATGCAATAACTAGTTTGAGTAACGATCAGTATGCACAACATTTAAGAACTAAAAATCTTATTGAATTGTTCGGTCCAACACCCTTCGAGAAGTATGTTTATTTAGATACTGGTGCTGATAAAGACGAAGCTTTAGAAGAGTATCGTGATACTGGATGTTACTGGATAGAAGACAAACCTGAGAACTGTGATGTTGGTTCTAAGATGGGTTTAGAAAGTTTATTGGTTGCTCATGAGCACAATGCAAATTACAAGGGACACGCAACACGTGTTCAAAACTGGAAAGAGATCTATAAGATCATAACTGAATAAGGAGTCAATATGACTATTAAAGCGCCTAACTGGTGTCCACATGCGGTACCTACTTCAAGAGGATGGGAGAATCCCGTTACTGGAGAAGTGTATAAAAAACAAGTTTTAACAACTGAACAAATCGCTGAATTTTTTACTGCGGCTGCTCCTTCAGAACCACCCGTGGTTCAAAAGGTTGTTTTCGATTCTTTTGACGTAAAACCAACTTCTTCTATGCAGTTAAATGAAGTTATGTACGACAATAAAATGGACGAGAACAATTCAAATAAGGAATGGGCAGATTAAAAATGCTTAAACACAATGACTCCGCCACTGAACTATTGACTATTCTTCAAGAAGAGTGTGCGGAAGTCATACAAGAAGCCTCTAAAGTTAAAAGGTTTGGTCAAGAACAATCCAATATAAGTAGACTCGCTAAAGAAGTGGGTGACTTAGTTTGTATGATTGAACTTTTACAAGAATGGGAAGTTGTTTCTCATAGTGCTGTAGAAAATTCTAGACAACAAAAATTAGATAAATTAAAAATATGGTCTAATTTATTTTCAAGTGAAGAAGAAAGGTCCCTATATTATGACGACATTGTTGTCTCTGAGAACTGATAAAAACATATCTATCCTTAAGTGGATAGGAACTATATTATTTTTCACAGCTGGAATTTTACTAAGTAGCAAGATAGGAATAAGTCGATGGGGGTATATTTTATTCTTTATCGGACACTTAATTTTTATCTATGTTTTTTGGAAAGATCGTCCCATGCTTACACAAAATATTATGTTTACGACAATAGACTTATGGGGAATTTATCGTTGGTGGTTGATATAAAATAATATATAAATAAACATATCACCAATTTAAGGATAAATCGATGAAGTATGTGGGTTTTAGTGAACATTATCATGATGCTGGTTTTGTAATTATAGATGAGTCCGGAAATGTAGATTTTGCTACACATTCAGAACGATATAGTAAGAAGAAAAATGATCCCAGAATAAACTCAGAAATATGGAAAAGAGTTTGTGAGGGGGATCATATTTCCTTTTATGAAGACCACTCCTTAAAATTTAATGTTAGGGGTGGTCTTGGTACCTCAAACTATAGACCAGAAAATAATAGACATTTTGATATCTCGTATCTTCATCATCAATCTCATTGCGCTACAGCTTTCTACACTCGTCCTTGGGATAGTGTGGATGATACTGTTCAGGTTTCTATAGATGGAGTTGGTGAACTTCAGACAGCCTGTATTTTAGATAAAGATTTTAATTTAATTAAAGAATGGCATTATCCTAAATCTGTGGGTTTGATTTACACGCTAGTAACAACATTTTTAGGTTTGCGTCCCCTCGAAGACGAATATGTTGTAATGGGACTATCCTCCTATGGAGAGGATAAATTCAGTAATTGGATAATAGAACAATATAAAAATTTTTCTGATACCGCTGATGAAGTTTCTATGGGAATTTTGGTTGGTGATCCGGAAAAATCCGACAGAGAAAAACAAAGAATAAATTTTCGTGATGTTTTAAAACAAAAAGTCGAATCTAACTCTAGAGAAGATGCTGCAGCATCTTGTCAGGCATTTGCCGAATGGGCTATTATGGATATAATGCAAGAAGCCCGAAAACACGGTAGTAAGTTGGTGTATAGTGGCGGATGCGCACAAAATGTAATTATTAATTCATTACTTCCTAAAATATTTGATGAAGTTCATATCGCAGTATCCCCCACTGATGCCGGTTCAGCTTTAGGTTGTGCCGCACTTTCTTGGGCAAAAGAAACTGGTAAGAATAAACTTATTTGGACCCCGTATTCCGGTTATAATATCGAAAGAAAAATCAATCCCAAAAAAATTGTCGATCATTTAATAGAAAAAAAAATATGCGGTATAGCTAACGGTAAAGCTGAATTTGGACCTAGAGCTTTGGGCAATAGATCTTTGATTGCTGATGTCAGATACGATGTTAAAGATACGGTAAATAATATCAAACGAAGACAAATGTATCGTCCTTTCGCTCCAGCTATATTAGAGGAATATGTGGAAGACTACTTCCTTGGATGTACTAATGAATATATGCAATATACTTCTATTGCGTTACATGACTATAAGTCAGTTACTCATATAGACGGTACTGCTAGAGTACAAGTGGTAAAGAAAGACTGTAATTCTATATTTCGAAAAATAATTGAAGAGTATTATGAACGTACTGGAGTCCCCATGTTACTAAATACTTCTTTAAATATACGTGGAAGACCTATGGTCAACGACGAAAATGACGCTAAACTTTGGCAACAACAGTATAATGTAAAGGTATTTTAAAATGGCAAAAGCAACAAAAGAAAAAGAAAAAACGCTCACGGTAGATAGTGATGGTTCTCTAGCCAAAGCTGATACCAATGGTGATGGTCATGTAACAGAGACCGAACTGGAAATGCATATGGAGTTCAAAAGAAAAGAACTTGAAGATGCTGATGCGATGCGAGATGCACAACGAAAGATGGCTTGGTTCTCTCTATATGGAATGTTGTTATATCCTTTCGCGGTTGTTCTTGCATCTGTCGTAGGTTTAGATGAAGCGACAAAGACACTGGGTTCTATGGCTCCCACATACTTCGTTTCGGTTGCTGCTATAGTTGCGGCATTTTATGCGAAGGAAGCAATGGGTACTAAAAAATAAGGATTGATAGATGTCACATAAAGATGTAAATCCACATATATTATTTCCTTTTTTAATTTCTTGTGCGGCTGCTTTTATTATTTCCTTCGCATTTGATAACGTAAAACATAGAGGTCATAACCCCCAAAGTGCATGTATAAATGAGTGTTATGAAAAGTTGTTAGAAAGACGAGAAGTTGCTAGGGTCGCTAAAATAGAAGAAGAAAGACTTATCGCAGCAGGCGTTATTGAAGCTCCTGTAGTCGTGGAAGACCCCACCCCACCTATGTGGAATGGATGTGCTGGGTGTCATGGCACGAAGGGTGAAGGAATGGGAATGTTTCCAAAGATCGCTGGTCAAAGTAAAGAATACATTACAACTGCTTTACTGGAATATAAAAATAGACAAGAGAGGGGAAGACAGTCCATGATAATGTGGTCACAGGCATCTTTTTTGTCTGATAGAGATATTGACACTCTCGGAAATTTCATTAGTAATTTGGAAAACTGATGACTGAACTCGTTACTTGGAGAGGAACTCCGGGCGTAGGTGATTTTATGTGGGCACTTAACTGCTCTCATTTACACTCTTGGAGATCAAAAACACCAATAAATTTAGAGATGCATTGGTCTCACGACGAAAACCATCTTCATCATTTTGAAGATCCAGAAACAATTATAGAAAGGATGCAATATATACATAATTTCTATGACAGAAAGAATGATGTAAGAATATCACATGTTATAAATGCTAAAGGTAGATATAGTTTTTGGAAGTATGAAGACGATATAAAATTACTGGAAGACGGTTCAAAGGTTCAAGTGGCTAGAAATATAGAAAAAACAAGATTTTATTTTCAATCGGGAATATATTCTGATAAGAGAGGAAATAAAGCTCCAGAAAATGATTGGTTGTTTAGGAGTGATTCATTCCAAAAAACTATATCTAATAAAATAGTTTTTTGGAGACCCACATTTAATGCAGAAACGCCAAGAACATGGAAAAGGGGTTTAACAAACCGAGATTGGGAAATTATAATAGATAAATTAAAATCTCATGGTTTTCAGATGGTTGAACTGACATACAGAACTCCCATACGAGAAGCTATGTGGCATATTGCAACTTGTAGACAAGTTATATGTTATGATGGTATGTGGCATTATGTCGCTAAGAATTTTTGTAAACCTTTATTGGTAGTTAGTGAAGAAGGTATAACTAAATACCACACTAAATATGCGGTAAGGTCAAGTCACAATATCAAAACTAACGCTAATATTTGGTTTTGGGTAGATAACCCTAAAATAATGTTGAAACACTCTCAAAAGAAGGCCGACAATTTTAGAGAGAAAATGAGAGAGATTAGACAATGAAATTACCATTACATATAGACAGAGCTGTAATAGAGATTGTGGGTGGCTGCAATTACTCTTGTAGTATGTGTCCACAAGATTTGCGTGAGGGTGGCAGAGACAAAGGGTTTCGTCGTATGATGAAACTTGAAGAGTTTGAAAGTTATGTAGCCGACTGTGCGAAATACGGAGTAAGAGTTATAAATTTAGACGGTTCCGGTGAAGCAACTATGCAAAAGAAACTTCCTGAGTTCATTAAAGTTGTTAAAAAATACGGAGCTAAATGTTTTATCTTTTCTAATGGATTTAAAATGGAAGGTAAGTACATGAGAGATTGTGTTGATGCCGGTCTTGATTTTTATAGATTCTCCTTCATTGGTTCAAACCAAGAAGACTACACTAAATGGATGCACAATGCAGTAGGAGGGACATACGCTGGTATTCGTCAGAATATTGAGGAAATGGTAGAGTATGTTAATTCTAGTGGTTCTGATTGTGTAATTTCTACATATCATCTCATCACTGATAATAAAAATATCGATCAAGAGTTAGAACAGTATAAAAGAATTGTCGATGAACTGGGTGTAAAAACTGAGATATGGAAAATGCACAACTGGTCTGGTGTGCAAGATATTGAGGATGTAGGTGTTAGGTCAGGTTCAGTAAAAACATGTGGTCGTCCATTTTCTCCTGATGTGGTCATTCGCGCTGGTGGATTGGATGGTAAGAAGGGTGCGGTTCATCCTTGTTGTCAAGTTCTTGGTAGAGATACTGAGGCTGTATTGGGACATATGGAAGACAACACTATAGAAGAGATATGGAATGGTCCTCAATATACTGAACTTAGAGAACAACATACTTCCGGAAACTACCCAGACTTCTGTAAAAACTGTGATTTCTTAATTGACGATCCAGAAGTTTTAGTGTATACTAACCATGAGAGAGATCTTATGAAAATGCATGGAACAGAATTTGATTTAAAAGATTTCCAAAACCCAGAAAACTTGTGAAAATGTTGATATATAGTTGGTTATTTTTATAAATAGTATTAGAAAATACCTTTCTTAAAGGGCAAACGTAGAAGAACTAACGAGGAAAATTCTATGAAAACACAAGAACAGCGTTCAAGATTTGCTGTAAGTTATCCAGAAGGAGGCGCCTTTTTGGTTGCTTCTTTGGTCGGTCAGTACATTATTGAAAAGTACAGAGTTACAGGTAAATCTTCAGTAGAAGCTGCTTTCAATAGTAGTGACTATGGATTCCATCCTCTAGTTCCTACGCACTTAAACTTTGATGGTAATGATTCTTTTACTAATATAGACACTTTAATGAAGGTTTGTCCCGAACAAAAGTTTCTTATCAAAAGAGATCCTGTCGATTGTCTTGCTTCTAGGTACATTAAATACACAGAAAATCATGGAGATCTTCCCTTAGAACACTTTTTGTCTGAGGATTATATGACAAAATCAATAAGAGATTTTGACGATAGTATTAAAGATATTGATTTTTGTGATGTATTTTATTATGAAAATTTAACAGAAAATCCAGAATCAGTTATTACAAAAATACTTCATAGATGCATAGGGGAACTAAATAACGACAGTGTAGATCTAGCTGTAGTTGATTTTATAATTAACTCGTCTAATATTAAAAGTTTTAGAAAGGATATATCTGTATTTTCTAGTGATAGTGTCGGAATTTCTGAGAATATTTTCACGCCATTACAGATAGAACGTATAAAAATTAATTTAAGTTAAAACTAAAAATGAATTTTATATTATGAATAACAATTACAAAGGACAGGTGGATATTTTCGTCTGTCCTTTTTATTATCTGTAGAATAGTAATATTTATTCTATGTGTATATAGATGTATGAATAATATATTTCTTACAGGTTGCGATAGAAATACAGAATGGCAACTACCTTGGTTTCTAAATAATTATTTTAGAAACAATAGTACTCCCATAAGAGTAGCTAATTTTGGTATGTCCGAAGAAATGTTGGATCACCTTTCGTCCATCGACGTTGATGTGTATATTCCATACAAAGTAGATCAAGTTGGAAAGGGTCTGAAGGGTTGGTTCAAAAAACCTAGGACTATATACGAGGCAACATATCCAAACAAACTAGTTTGTTGGTTAGATACTGATTGTGAAGTTGTTTCTGATATAAGTTCTATATTTGACTACTACGTAGAGGATAAGATTGGTATGGTACATGATCGACCTTGGTCCAAAAGAAGACCCGATAATGGACCTTGGTACAATAGTGGTGTTGTACTTACCAACAGAAATTGGAATCTGAGAAATTGGGTATTGGCTTGTGAAAAAAACCCCGTCGAGAGTGATCAACAAGTCCTACATTACTCTATGTCGGAAATAGAGAAGATAGGGGTTATAGAACCCTTACCCCATAAGTTTAACTCTCTTAGATTGGATTATGTGGACGGTATAGAGGTTAAAAACCCTCTTATTATCCATCACACCGGAAGTAAGGGTAATGATAAAATTAGGAGTATGATGTCATGAGTAAGTATTCTGTGTTATTTTGTATTTTTATATGCGTTTGTTTTGGTATTCATTACAAGTATTCTCAATATAAAATAGAAACATTAGAAGAGAAAATCTCTATTCAAGAAAAGACTATGGGGACACAAAGAAAGACCATAGAAGCATTAATGATGACAACTGACAAAGCAACAAGAGCTTACAATATAGTACTACAGAATAATCGAAGAATTGGAAAGGAAAATAAATCATGTTCAACCAACTATTCATAGGGATAATACTGATTCTCGGACTTGGGTCTTGGTGGTTGTATTCTGAGAATGAAACATTAAAAGAAAACGCAGTAAAATTAGAAACTGCATTCGAAGAACAAAAAGAAACTATAAATGTTCTCCAAAGGTCCTATGAGAAACAGGGAGAATCTCTCACAAACCTACAAAGAAATTATAGCCAAATAGAACAGGAGAAAGATCAGTATCTTGCTATATTTTCGAGACATAATTTTGATAAACTTTCACAGGTAAAGCCTGGTCTTATGGAGATAAGATTTAACAATGGAACAGCAGAAGTATTCGGGGATATAGAGAATGACAGTAAAAAAATTAGTGAGCTTGACGCTCCTGACACTCCTTAGTGGTTGTAGTACTCTCCAAAATATGTTTGGGGAGAAAGAAATTCAGGTTATAACAAAACCTGTAAAGATTGAGATAATACAACCGACACTACCGAGACCAATTCAATTGGAAAATCCCAAGTGGTATGTTGTATCTGAGGTTGTTGTTGCGAATCCTTGTAAAGCTACATTATCATTTGATCCAAAGAGATTTGATGATAAGGGTAACGAGAGATTTAAAAGACCGAAAGATTGTGACATGGATGAGAGAGAAAATCCCAGTTGGCCTGTGGGTTATACATACTTAGATAGATTCTTAGACGAGATGAAAGATAAGAATGATGGTAAAGTTGTGTTTGTCGCTATGACGGTTGGAGACTATAAAATGATGTCAACCAATACACAAGAATTAAGAAGATACATACGAGAGCTCGGAGAAGTGATTGTATATTATAGAAATGTCACTATTGATGACAACATAGAAGAAGGTGGAGAATAATAATGTATGAATACAGTGCGAAAATTATTAGAGTCGTTGACGGTGATACTGTGGATGTTGACATTAATCTTGGTTTTGGTGTCGTTTTTGCTAATCAACGCGTTAGGTTATATGGTATCGATACTCCTGAGTCGCGCACGAGAGATCCTATCGAGAAAATCTTTGGAAAGACTGCATCAAAGTTTCTTACAGAGAAATTGGGGGAGAAATGCACACTCCGCACTAGACTGGACAACAAAGGAAAGTACGGAAGAGTCCTCGGAGAATTTGTTGTCTACGATCACGAAACTGATTCAGAAATGACAGTAAACAATATTATGATACGAGATCACTATGCTGTCGCATATTTTGGTCAATCTAAGGATGACATCGAAGATGAACATCTGGTAAATAGAGATTTATTGATGGAGAAACTCGGTCTTCCAAAATGCGAAGACGGAGAATATACCATGTTAGCTGAGAAGATGGGTCTGTAATGAGAGTTAATGTTTTAGGTAATGGTGATTGGGCGGATATCTTTCAGAGAGGGACTGAAGGTAAATTGTTAGTATGTAATATGCCTCCAATGCAGTTAACTAAACAAGAAGTATACGCTAGTTGCATGGTAGACTTTAAGATGATGGCTGCCTTGCAAGAGGGTAGTGTGAATCTAGGAATGTATGATTGGATATTAGGGAACAGACCTAGAAGGTGGATGGAACAAAATCCAACATTCTACTTAAAATACTCTCAGAATATTAAAGGATTTTGGACACATGTTCCTCCATATGCACAACTGCCGGGTCACGCTAAATCTCAGGCAGCGACCAACTATAGTTGTGGTCATATGGCAGTAGATTATGCCTGTAGAAAGATGCGAGCAACCGAGGTACATCTATATGGATTTGATTCTATGTTTGATCTAAATCTAAGAAGTTGTACAGATCTGGTATTAGAGTCCGATAGAAGTTCTTTAAACACTCACAGACTCGCCACAAACTGGAGACCTATCTGGTCAAACTTTTTTAAAGAATTTTCAGAAATAAGCTTTACAATTTATCACAGACATGATAAAATAAAGTTTCCTATTGGAAAAAACGTGAAAGTAATTGCTACTAAAGAGGATAAAAATGATTGATATTATGAAAGAATTTGCAGAAGATAATCTGCCTAAAGTGAAGAGTTTTATTGAATATACTTTACACGACTTTAAGAACGTTTGGCTATATAAACCAAACGTCCTAATTTGGTGTGCAGTCGCTTTTATTTTAGCATTAATATACTGAAATAATACGATCCATTAACATATACTCTTCCGGTCTACCACCAGAAGATTTTATATCAGAGTCCCATTCGCTACGATTTGAGAAGACTGTAGTCAGGGATTCTGTGTTGTCTTTCTTTCTAGCCAGAACAAATTTCTCAGAATCTCCCTGATTATAGTACATATCTACTAAATCAAAATCCGGAGTACATATCGGAGAAAAACATTCTTTTACCGCAATCTCTGCGAAAGCTCCATCATTCTTAGGAACACCCAAGAAAACTACAGCGTCAAACTTTTCCTGTCCTTCAGATAAAGATACATTCCACTCAAACTTATCCATACCGTGACGATATTGTTTGTTACTTTTTATAATATAATCCTTTAGTCCGTTGTTCCTATATAAAGAATGCATTATTCCTCTGTGACGACTTTCTGAAGGACTACAGACCTTTATTTCTCCTTTGTATCCAAACATTTTCCATATCATAGGAATAAACTGTAATACTATATTGGGATCTGATACCTGATCTAAATGAGCTCTTTCTGGAGGCATTAGATCTACATTCCTATCGGCATCGAAAGGCATAAACCAAGATGTCTGATTATTATTAAAATGTCCCACAAAAAGAATATTTTTATAACCTTTAGTTTTTAAAAAGTTACAGTACATTGGACCTTTAGATATAGCTTCTTCCACCGTATTTACTTGACGAGAAGAATGACGAAGATAGACCTTGTTAGTTTTTATATTTTTGTTTATCAGGTCATTTAATCTTATTGACATATCCTCCTTTTCATGTCCCATAACATACTGATAGACCGGACCGTTCTCGTTGGTCTCTCTTAAAATTGTTTCGTCTTTTGTATTGAAAAACATTTATTAATTTCCCTTGTAGATATTTTGGATATAGTTTTCAAATTCTTCGATTTTGTTTAATCGATTAGGCCATAAAATATATTCCTTCTCAGGGTTCTGTTTTAGATTATTGAGAAGAGGTTGGATCGCATTAAACAAACTGTCTAACCGATCTTGTGTAGCGTCCACAGTAGAAGAAACGGATTCCAACTTAGAAGAAGCGTGTTGCACCGCCTCAAGTTCTTCCTCGTTTACTAGTGTGAAACCAAAGTCAAATAATTGTTCTGTCATGCGTATATTTATACAAATTAAACCTTGACTTTTGTTGTTTATGCGTGTATAATGTACTTATTATTTAAATGGGAGCGTATATATGCAATATGGAAATATGAGATGTTACCCTAGTGGTCGAAAGAAATCCTTTAATGCTTGGACTACTAAGAAGAAACCCACCCCCAAATTTGTTCCTATGGAAGTGGTAAACGAACCTTATCGTAGGCCCACACCAGTGTACCAATCTGTGGATTGTGGCACTGTACATACCACAAAGGAAGAGAGATCAGTCTATACTGGTACTCTTGTTAAAGGTATCAGTACCATGCACAAATCTAATATGGTTCCTATTATAAACGATCAGGAAGCTAAAGACCACGCGAGTATGAGGAGGTAGTATGGGACGTTCTCAATCTAAAAGGAGTGGTCGAAAGAACACGATAAAGGACTTTGACTTTGGTAACCCCGTGGCTAAGAATATGGAAAAGTTTAATCGTCCTTCTACTCATACTGACAAGAAGAAAGAAGCTAAAAAAACGGGAGACTACAAATAAAACACTTGACAATAATGTTTTATTGTGTTATAATGTGTAACATATGTCGATATACGAAGATTCCTATATATTGGTATGGAATCGACATAAATTTTAATATGGATAAAGTGAGAATAATATGACAGCAACTATTAGTAAGGAAGAACGATACGCTATGATACGACGAGCAGCTAAAAAAGTGCAGAAAGGTCGTAATTTGAAAAATAGTTCTAAAAAACTAACGGAAGAAGTTATACGAATTGATCGTCAAGATCATAAAGAGCGAATATCTTGGAGTGACGCTGATGAATATGCTAAAGCTCATTACGGTGATATTTACAATGCAAATGTAAAAGAGGAATGGAATTAAGATGGATAATCTTATTGATTTGGGTAACTACCCACGTAATGATGTTGACCTAATATCTCGTGAATTTATTCGAATGGTATATCTTGATGTATTAAAAGATTATGCTAAAGAGTCGGAAAAAGAAGATAAAGAAGAAAATGTCATAAAGAATATCGAAGAACTAATTAAATCTCTTGAGATGGTAATCATTATGTTAGATAATAGTGATGATTTTCTTAAATTCATACATTCGGGTGGAGAAGTTAAAACTTCTTCCGAAGAAGATGAAGAATACGATAGATTTTAATTGGAGATCTGATATGATTGAATTATATGATGATGTTGTACGTGCGTTACAAAGTGGTAGTGCTAACGTGAAATTCATGAAGGTCAATGGAGATTTCCGTGACATGACTTGTACTCTAGAAGAGTCTGTTATCGGAAAACAGGAAGTTGATCCTAATGGAAAGACAAAGGTCAATCGTGAGGTTGTCCGTTGTTATGATACGAATGCTGAAGGGTGGCGTTCGTTTAGATTAAACTCTGTCCTAGAGTTTAGTAGTAGAACCCTAAGTTGGACTCTATAAGATGCCTAGAAAACCAATGACAGAAGAACAACGTGCAGCTGCGGTCGAGAGACTTGCAAAAGCACGTGAAGCTCGGGGTCACGATGGATCTAAGTCAGTACATGAAAATCTTCGTGACATGGATAAGGATAGTCCTATACATTGGAAGAAGGTGAAGGGTTGGATAACGGAAATACAGACTGAGTTGAAATCAACTAAGGCTAAGAAAACATCCAAGGACAGAAAAGAACGTGCAGAATATATTAATCTGGAAGTTTACCTTTCTAATCTTAAGAAGTATATTGCGAGTGGTATCTACCATGACTCTCGTTATGGTCGACACCGTGAAGGTCGCATGAATACTGTAGTCCGTACCCTAGCATACCATCCAGATGGATTTCCTAAAAGAACAGTAGGATTTTATTACCCTGATCTTGGTGGACAAGTCTGGACAAAGGAGATGGATGATGAGTATAAAAGAAGTAGAAGTCTCGAAAGGAACCGAGGACGAAAACAAGTTTCTGAACAAGAAAGCGTTTAGTAAACTTATAGAGACCACAGTTTTCACAAAGAGACTTAGTTACATGGATGCTATATTACACGTATGTGAGAAAAACAATATTGAACCCGAAGATGTCAAACGGTACCTCAATAAAGCTATTCTCGAAAATGTTGAAGCTGAGGCAAGATCTTTGAATTTCTTGCCAAAGATGAATACATTAGATGTATAAATATAGTAGTAAACGCCAAATAATAGTTTACAAAACATACGATGTGTGGTATAATAAACCACAATACAATTTAATACACTGTTAATACTAAGGAAATATATATGTCTTTTGCAAGTCTAAAGTCCAATTCTATGGACATCTCAAAACTCGTCAGTGCCGCAAACGAAGCGTCTGGCGCAACTCAACAAACCAATAAGTACCAAGACGACCGTATCTGGAAACCCACTGTAGATGATTCTGGTAATGGCTATGCTGTTATTCGTTTCTTGCCTGCGATGGAAGGTATGGAGCTCCCTTGGGTTCGATACTGGGATCACGGTTTTAAGGGACCAACTGGTAAGTGGTATATCGAAAAGTCTTTGACCAGTATTGGTCAGAATGATCCTGTAGGTGAGTTAAACTCACGACTATGGAACTCAGGTATTGAGGAGGATAAGGAAACTGCTCGTAAACAAAAGCGTCGGTTACACTACGTCTCTAACATATTGGTGTTGAATGATCCTTCAAACCCATCTAACAATGGAAAGGTCTTTATGTACCAGTATGGTAAGAAGATCTTTGATAAGATTATGGATTTGATGCAACCAGAATTCCCTGGCGAAACTCCAGTAAACCCATTTGACCATGAGAGTGGTGCAAACTTTGAACTTAAGATTCGGAATGTTGCCGGTTATCGTAACTATGACAAATCAGAGTTCAAGTCTCCTTCTGCATTATTAGAAGGTAATGAGACTGCACTTACGACTGCATACAACTCTATGCACGAAATCTCAGAATATGCAGATTCTAGTCAGTATAAGTCTTATGATGAGTTAAAGCAAAAACTAGAGATGGTCCTTGGGCTGTCTACTGGTGTTGGTTCAACTGTTAAGAATGAGTCCTTGAGTCAGTCCGCTGAGTCTGCTCCTCTTAAAGCAGTAGGAGAACCTACTATTGTTGAAGCACCCACACCAGAGATTCAGTCTGCCTCTGATGAGGAAGACACTCTATCTTACTTTGCTAAGATGGCCGCTGAAGATTAATTTTCGGTGTCATGTGTTACGAAGAGGGACTCGAAAGAGTCCCTTTTTTTATGCAGTTCTTGTTCCCATAAATGGGTCCATAGAATCGTGTGAAGATAAACCATTACTCACAAAACTAGTACTATTGTTATTAGTATTGTTTGTGGAATTATTGGAGGGTGCGAATACTGCGTTTCCTCCAGTTTTATTTGCGGCAATTTGACTGGCGGTATCAGCACCTTCTTTCATTCTTGGTGCTTGTGTGGGGACTGGTTTAGCTATGGATGACACCACACTAATTTTCTTTATATCTTCTGCCGAAAATGAGTCTAGTCCTGAACCAAAATCTAGACTTGGATAACCATCAAATATTTCTTGACCAAACTTACCACCCTTTTTGGCAGCTTCTAACATAGGAATGGTGAAACCAAGTGTTTTACCTAAATCTTTTACCGAATCCTTTACATCACCATAATCCACATCGGACAATCCTTCTAACGAGGAGGTCAAACCTGAGATAGTTTTTGATATATCTTTTAAACCATTTAGATTATCTGCATTTAGAGTAGATAGCGGTTGCAATCCTTTATACACTTGTGTAAATACATCATCGTCATCTGAGGATCCAAACAGTCCCGTCACAAAATCTATGACTTTAGTGATGCCTTTGGCGCCCATGAGTGCAACCATTCCTAAACCGACAGCTCCCATACTATCTGCTACAGAGGATAAATTCTCACCATTTATACCAGCTAATGCTCCGAGACCCGTCGCCATATTGGTTAGTATATCTTTAAGACCAGTACCATCAGCTCCCAACGCTGCCATTACGTCTGTTACACCAACTAATGCTGTTAAAAATCCAGCTAAACCAACTCCAAATAAAGGTAGTCCTATTGCCGCGGCACTTCCAAATGCAGTTCCGAGTGCCAGTAAACCACCCAATGCTACCAAAGATTTTGCATCAAAAGCATTTAATCCTTGACCTAAACTGGTCATAATTTTCGCTAAAGAAGATCCGTCTGTATTTAACATAGACATCCCTTTATCGCCTAACGCTAAACCACCGAAGAACGCACTCAAACCAGCACCAAAGAATCCCATTTTAAGAGCCCCTTTCATACTACCAAACTTTGCTCCTATTGCAGCAACTGCGCCCATTTTGAGTAAACCTTCCGTGGGAGTTTCTGCAAAGGCTTCCCCAAGAGTGATCATACTCTTTTTGGTTGATGACATATCTGTACCAATCATAGCTTGAGCTTTATCACCAAGGGACAATCCAGTGAAAAATGCACCAATACCAAAACCTAATGCACCAAGTGTTGCGACTGCACCCAATCCTTTCATGGCAAATCCAAGACCAGCACCCACTCCAGCTCCAACACTAGATCCAAAACCGCCCGAATTATTAACAGTTTTCGATTTATCTACGGTCTTGTTTGAAACCTTTCCTCCGCCTTGAATTCCTTCTATAGCCTTGAGTAACCTACTCTCGAAAGTTTCCCTATCTTTCTTTTCTTCTAGATCATCTCCAGTTTCTTTACCTTCTTGAAATCCTCTTATTGCCTTTAGTATACCACGATTACTTTTTTCTATTGATTTGATTAAATCATTGGCGAATATGGATCGAACAGCAGAATCACGTACACGACCGGATATAATGTGTATGCCCATGTCTATGGTGCCTACCTTTTCTAGCATCTTATCAGTAGTGATCTTCTGGGATTCTAGTTGTTGTGCTATTTTTTTAAGGCTCATTTCTTATCCTTGTTGCTTGGCCCTTTGATTTTTTTCGTTGATATCGTCCATCAACATTGTTAGGTAAATCTCTCTCTCCCAAGGTATCATTCCTTCCACTTCGTTCAACGAGTAATTAAAATTATTTAACAGTTGGAAATTTACCTGATAATAATTAGTCAAAGTGTCGTGAGAGAGATTTATCAAAAAAAATCGTCCATGCCTCTTAATGTTTTCTTATTATTATGATTACAAGATTCACATTTGAATTCCACATCCTTTGATAAGGTTGGTATGGAAACAGCAAACTGTGATATCTTTTCGAATTGATCCGTTGTCATAGATTCTAAGAAGTTTATAATTTCTTCTTGGGGTTCATCTTTTATAGAGATTCTTTCATCATCTGTTAATACAGAATCCATACAACTAACGACCAGATGAAGTAAAGCTTCTGTTGCAGTATTACTATCTAATAGTTCTTGATTTGATAAAAAATCTTCATATGTGGGAAACTTCATCTTTACAACAATATCGTCTGTTACAGCTATAGTCATGTCGGGCATATCACCAACAACTTCAACTTCGTCCAGATCAATATTTACTTCATTATCAGTCTCACACTCTTCACATTTCATCAACACCGTAGAAACTTCTCCTACAGATTTAGAACGAATTTTAGTAAACATATAATCAACATCAAATGTTGATAGAGTCTCCTCAATTTTATCCTCAACACAGATATTAATTGTATTGACTATAGATCTTAATAGATCTCCTCTATTCTGTGACTCAAAAGCTATGAGTAAATTCTTTTGTTCCTTAACTAGGAATGGTCTGTAAATAACCTTCTGTCCTGACGAAGGTATTGTCATTTCATATGTGGGTGTTGAGTTTAACTTTGGTAATGCCATTTTATAAATCCTATATAATTTAAATTATTCCACCGGATAGACTTATTTTAGGAGAGAATAGACCTCTTTCATCTTTGATCACTCTCCAGTTTGTGTATGAAAATTGTACACTAACTTCTACTAATCCATCCGCATCATTTGATAGCTCGATACTACTTATAGTTGTCGGAAAGGCATCTACAAGTTCTACGCTGTATATTGATGCTCCCAACAAATCAAAATCTATACTTAAAGGTCCTAGATCAAAACCCACTCTCATAATAGGTTTTCTTAATTGGTGGATTTTGATCGGAGATACATAATCATTTTTGTATGCTACTGTTCCTTTTCTTAATGGGTTTCTAGTATTTCCTATTTCCTCGGTCTTTCTTTTTTCATTTTCTATGGACTCTGGTGTTTGTTCTGTGTCTGTAGAAGCTTCTTTAGATTGCAATGCCGCATCTGATAATCTTTCTTCTCCTACCATAACTCTTCTCCAAGAGTCAAAATATTTCTTTATTCCATAGTCATTCAACGCATAAAATGTCATGCTGACATCGTCTACCGCAAAACCATTAACTACCTTTTCGTTAAATAGTCCCATTTGCCGATCTAAGGTGAGTATTTGTTTGCCAGGCATGGATACATTCTTACATAGAATATTAGCATCTCTTGGGTCCAAACCTGATAGTTTGGATTTGTTATTTATTCCTACTGTCGTGGGCATCTCTACCGAATACTGATTGGTCACAGCAATTCCATTTTTGGATATTAGTGCACCTTTTAGTTGTTCTATTCCAGCCATTTATTAACCCACCATCTTTTGAGAGTCGTTATATACTTTGAAGTTGTTCGCTTTACGGAAGTCTGCGGTTGGTAGAAATGTTGCGATTTCCCACTCAGGTGCAGGCACTAATGCGAACTGCGATTTTACCTGTTTATTCAGGTAATGTTTTACACATGGTTTATAATACTTCAACTTAGAAGAACTTTGTAAAAGAGAATACTGCGCCTTGAACCGTGTGGTGCTATTGAATGCCTTGTTAGTGGTAATACCCATCAATCCATCTAACATCTTTGCACGTAGTATAGGCGGTAAGTAATGTAGGTTCAAACCTAAAAAACCACCCTCCGCCGGGCCAATGACAACAACCAAGGGGAACAGATCGTAATACGGAAGAGTATCCTTATGCTTGGGATCGTATTGAAACATGTACATACTACCCACAATCTCATTACTGGTTCTTTTCAAAGGTTCTTCTTTCATCAACGCTTCTCGGTTGATACTACGAAGGTTCTTAGCCTTCTTTTGAAACCAAGCACGAGATTCTCTGGTACGGGGAGTTATGCCCGCCTTGAACGCTTGAAGTTCTAACCTGTTGAATATATTTGACACTATATAACTCTCTTAAAATCTATAGTTCTATTTATAAGAATATTAAGATAATGTGTTATTTCTTTTTCTTCTTGCGAAATGGTGATAGGGGTTTAATGATTTTCTTGGTCTTAGGCCTCTGCGTAGATTTGGGCATGATACCCATCGCAGTTAGTTCCTTCTCGGTCCACACTTCAAAGTGCCATCCTCGGTCCAGACAATACTCTCTTGCAGTCTTCCACTTAGATTGATTCTTAACGTATGTTAGACCCTCACTCAATAGTCTCTGACGGGTCTTACCTCGACTACTTTCGGGTTTTTGTGTTTCTTTGAATGGCTTTACTTCAACTACGACAGTACGACCAGTGTCATATTTTATAACAAAATCGGTGTAATACCGATGCATCTGTTTGTCGGTCTCGCATATATATGGGATGATGAGTTCTTCAGATACCCATTGGACGACAGAACTATTGCTGTCGCACCATTTCATTACATGACGTTCCCACATACTGCGATACACAATATCATCTGAATTACCAGCATATTTTTTGGGGTTTAGTGGTTTGTATCTACCTTTATATGTTTTCATCATAAATTGTGTATAAATAGTATTATAATATTTATAACCCACAAAGAGTAGTAAAATGAGCGATACAGTAAATACTTCTGGAGATGAAAACGGACAAAAGGAAGAAGTTGAAGAAAAATTTTCTGACGATGAAATTTCAGGACCTTTATCATATCCCATAGATGAAGGTTCTCAATACAGCTCTAGGGTTGTTTTTATGATAGGAGAAATTGTTCCTCCACAAGTATCAGGAAATACCTCTGCTGGTGATGCTTTGAAACAAGTTAGTAGTAGCATTGTCCAAAGAGGTAAGGAGGCCTCATCATCAGATGACAATAACAATAGGATTCTTGGTTTTTTGTCCGGTATTGCTGAAGATTTTACGTCAATATTAGATGATTCTAAAGTAAAAATTGTTAAAGGTTCTGATGGAAAGGACATTACACGAGAAAAGGGAACGGGATTTGACCCTAATACTAGAAAATTAACAGGAAAATCTATAAGCATATACTTACCTGTAGGATTCGCTTCTACTGACACATTAAACTATGAAAGTCCTCAATTAGGTGTTCTGGGAGCTTCCGTACAATCAGCAATAAATAGTGGTTCTGATTTGGCGTCCTCTACAAAAACGGGAATAATGGATCTGATAAGTTCATTTTCTACTGCTGAAGGTGGCGATCTCGCATCTTTAGGGATGACGAAACTAGCAAGTAAAGGTCCGGCAGAGGTTAGTTTAGGTGCTTCTGCGGCTTTAAGAGTTACTGCTGACCCAAATATAAGGACACTATTTAAAGGTGTCGGTGTTAGACAATTTCAATTTCAATTTAAATTCATAGCTAAGTCCAAACAGGAAGCTGTGATGGTAGAAAATATAATAAAACGATTTAGATATTATTCTTATCCTGAGAGTATAACATTGGGAGAGTCCATAGGTGCTGGTTTTAAATTTCCCAACCCTTTCAATATTGCAATAGAGTCTACTGACGAAACCGGAAAAATGGTAACAATTGGTCATAGAATATTGGGTTCATATCTAACAACTATAAACACAAACTATAACGCATCTTCAATGTCCTTTCATTCTGATGGCAGACCTGTAGAGATTGATCTGAGTCTTACATTCACAGAAGAGACTACCTTGAACAGAACAAAGATTAAGGAGGGTTTCTGATGGCATATTTTAAAAATTTCCCGAAAGTAGGTTATCTATTTCAAGCAGAACCTGTGGTAATGACTAATCTGTCTGTGTACGCTGAAGTCATCGACGAAATTAGATTATCTTCGAGTTTTTATCAAGATTATTATATAAAAAATGGTGAGAGACCTGATCATATCGCATATAAAATGTATGATAATCCTCAACTTTATTGGGTATTTTATCTTATGAACCCAAAACTGAGGGAACAGGGTTGGCCTATGTCTCAAGAAGAGGTAATGACTAAAGTTAAGAGGGATCACCCTAATCAAACATTCCGATTCATCACCAATACACCATCAAAATTGCATGTAGGTCAAGAGATAGAGGGGTATACTTCTGGATCTAAAGCTACTATACTACACATAAACTTGGATCTCGGTCAGGTAACTGTGGATTCGAATGAATCATTTGCGACAGATCAATTGATAAAATTAGTTGAAAACAATTTAACTTACTCTTTCTTCTCTATAGAAAGTGAACATCTTGCTGCTCATCATTATACGTTAAACGGAGAAATAGTTGACGTAAATCCATATCTACCCGTGCCTGTTGATCATGTCAAAGTTACTAATTCGAATTTTTATATCAGTGAGAATGATAAACTAAAACAGATAAGAGTAATAAAACCAAGAAATATTAATACGGTTGTCAATGCATTCAGAGATGCCATAAGGTAATTTTATAATGAGTGAAGCAAATCTTAGTGCTATCGAGACTGTAGATCCTATAGAATTCAAATCTATTGTCATCGAATCTGATAAAATGGGAAAGAATCCTGTCGATATTACTGATATGACAGTGGAGATACAGATTTTTGAACATATCGACAAACCTTATCTCACTGCCTTGTTAGCTTTTGCTGATACCAATGATTTAGTTTCTACCACTGATATTTCCGGTGGCGAGAAGGTAACCATAACCTTACAACTAACCAGACCGGACACGATAGAGGTGTCTAAAACATTCTACATAGACAAAATTGTTAGTTCTAGTAAATCTAATGAGAACTCAGAGTTCTTCATATTCCATCTTCTGGAAGACATTGCATACACGGCAAGTCTTAGCAATATCAATAAATCTTACTCTGGTAATCCCGAAAAAATAATACAAAAGATATCCAAAAATTCTCTTGGTAACAAAGAGATCTTGGTGCCTAGTCAGTCACAACAAAATATGAAGGTCATTATTCCAAATCTAAATGCAATTGAAGCTATGTCTTGGATTAAAAACAGGACATGTACCAGTGATGGTTACCCCTTTTACCTATACTCGACTATAGCAGATGATTACCTAACTTTTATTGATTTAAAGACTATGTTGCAAGAAGGTTCAATGAATCCGAATCACCCTTACACTTATTCAAAGTCTAGTGCTTCTACAGGTTCTACAATTTCAACTAAAAACAGAAGAACTATTTTACAATATAAGTCGTCGGACAATGAGGATCTCTTATCTTTAATACGCAAAGGGCTTATTGGTGCTGAGTATAGATTCATTGACCCCACAGAGAATGATAATAATAAATTTACATTTGATGTTCAGACTGATGTTATAAAGAAGATAAAAGGAGATCTTAATGTGGAATCTCTGGTATACGATGAAGTTTATAAACACGACGGAAAGTCTTTCAATAAGTATCAGTCTCGAAGTATTTCTATGATTGGTAGTACTCAGGCATACTCCATGAACTCTTATATGCAGAGCGATAGTAAAGAGTATTATAAGTCAAACATTATCAATAAGGCTCTGGATCAACTGCTTAAAAAGAACTCTATCGAAATCACTGTCAATGGTACAGATCTACTTGGGGGTGACAGTAACTACACTATCGGTAGGAAATTAACCACACGATTCCTGAGAAACATGGCACCCGAAGACACTGACTATTTCTTTGATAATAAGAAGTCCGGTGACTTCCTCATATTCTCAGCCAAACATAATATTAGTAGAGAGTCCTATACGGTCTCACTATCATGCGTTAAACTTGACAATGGTGATGTAAAATGATACCCAATACTTTTGTTGATTTCTATGGTGACCAGACACGTTGGTTCCTTGGTGAAGTTGTTAATGTGAAGGACGATCCCCTGAAACTCGGTCGCGTGAAGGTTAGAGTTTTCGGGGTTTACGACGATATCGCCGACGAAGATCTACCTTGGGCTCAGATCGTTGTACCAATCACTCAAGGTATCCACAAAGGTAAGGGACAGAACCTAGGTATCCTTGTAGGTTCACAGGTGTTCGGTATGTTCTTGGATGGTCAGAACTCTCAGTTGCCTATGGTGATTGGTACTGTACCCAAGGAAGGAGATGCAAACTCCAAGGCGGAAGAGAACTATCCTCAAAACAAAGTCTATGAGACAGAGAGTGGACACTACAAAGAGTGGGATGATACTGAAGGCAAGGAACGCATTCGTGAACAACATAAGTCGGGTACGTACTACGAGATGCAACATGATGGTTCGAGAGTAACTGAAATAGTCAAAGATAATTATACTTTGGTGGCTGGAGATGATAAACTTCGTGTATCTGGTAATGTCATGATAATAGTCGATGGTGGAGATACTACTATAGATTGTTCGGAGGTAAAAATGACCGGAAATTTACGTGTGGATGGTGGAATTACTGTGGGGGATGACGTAGAAACTGATGAAGGAATATCACTTAATGATCATAAACATAAGATAAAAAGTGGTTCTTCTGCTGGAGTTACCGATAAACCACAATAGAGGTATGATAGACACACCCTGAAATATGGCAACAAAAACTCTGAAAATCCCTTCAAAGTAAGAAGAAACACTCCAAAAACACACAAAAATAATCAAAAAACATAATAAAATTAGGATATACGAAATTCCAATGGAAATATTTCTAATATTGTGATGTAGAGAGAAGGATACCTAATGGCGTATAGTGACAAAGTAATCGACCACTACGAGAACCCTAGGAACGTAGGTGTGTTGGACGAGAAGTCAATCAACGTAGGGACAGGGATGGTAGGTGCACCAGCCTGTGGTGATGTGATGCGACTACAGATACAGGTGAGTGATGATGGTATCATAGAGGATGCTAAGTTCAAGACCTATGGGTGTGGTTCAGCGATTGCATCTAGTTCTCTCCTAACGGAATGGGTTAAGGGGAGACATATAGACGATGCAGAACAAATAAAGAATACCGAACTGGCAGAGGAGTTGGCATTACCGCCCGTGAAGATACACTGTTCGGTGTTGGCAGAGGATGCTATTAAGACTGCTGTCAAGGATGTGCGAGAGAAGAGAAAGAAATGATTACTATGACATCAGCTGCGGAACAACAAATGGTAAAACATTTGGAGCATCGTTCTACGGGTGTTGGTGTTAGGTTGGGTGTACGTACTAATGGGTGTTCTGGTTTGTCTTATCTATTAGAGTTTGTTGATACTCCAGAGGGGGGTGATGTTGTCATGCAATGTGGCGATGTTATGTTAGTGATTGACCCTAAGAGTTTGATCTACCTAGACGGGACTGAGTTAGATTATGTTAGAGAGGGATTGAACGAAGGGTTCCAGTTTAGAAACCCTAACGTCAAAGATGAATGTGGTTGCGGAGAAAGTTTCCACGTCTAGGCAGCAGTGCGATGATACTCTAGACGTTCACGTTGTCGACCCATTACAAAAGATTCTGTAACGCCTTCAGGGAACAACAACTCGCGAGTAGCGATGTAGTTACCATAGAAGTTTTTTGTTAGGTAGTGTGGTTTATCCCACGAATCCCACGCGACGGTATCCACGTCTTCGATAGACCAATCAATAACTTTATTCTCTGCATAATCATTAGCAGACTCGATAAGCGGAGTGATAGACTCCATCATGTATCGAACTGAAGTGTGGTCCTCGAACTCGAACTCGTACACATAAGTGTCGCCACCCTTAGCCTTCCAACACTGTGGGCATTCGCCTTGACCGTCCCAATCGTGGGCGCCATAGTTTTCCCAATTCTGTGTGTGTATTACTAGATTAACTCTACCATGATTCATTATTATACCTCTCGTATGTCAATTGGTTTGGACGGATCAATCTTGATGGCGTCGTACTCTTCCTGTGTGAGGAAGGTAGCATCTTCCCAAGCTTCGGTGTTGTCTGTCCAGTTTTCGTTATTCATTATTTTCTCTCCCATTCAACTCTTGATTCAGTCATTATTCTGCGATTACTTGAGATCTTACGAACGTTTCTGTTACCGCTACCTTCAATGATATGACCACATGTTGTTACGATATCAGAAACAAAACCATCATCATTGATAAAACTTTCGATGGTAAAGGTGCGAGAAATATCATCCCATCGACCCAAAGTAAATCCGTCAACGTTAATTACTTTGCCGATCCTCGCATCTGTCATATTAATTCTCTCTCAGTTCTCATAATCAATACAAGTATTATACTACACTTAACGGGCTTTGTCAAGCGTTTTATAAAAATAAATTAAAAAAAAACCCTTCCGAAGAAGGGCAAAGGTTCCTTGAGAGAAAGGTTATGAAACATCTTTGAGATAGATATCGATCCGTGTGGGGTCCATACCTAGGTCAATTAAATTTTTTCGGAGACTCTCAGGGTCTCGAACGCCCCATTCTATGTGACGTTCATCGTTATCGTCATACCACTCGACGCACCATACCTCACTCATTAGGTAGGTTCGTGTAGTCAAGAGTCTCACTGATGTAGTCTAACGCGATCGGAGACTTAGCTGCGATTACCGACAGCATAGAACTCAGGTAACCAATCACATAGTGTGGGGAATCGTTTTCGATCTCTAGGTTACTTACAATCTTTGAGACCAGTTCTTGTTCAGTGTATTTAAAGTTCATCATAATATATCTCCTATGCAGCCATCGCTGTCTTTTGTGATTCAATAATTTGTTCAGCACGTTGGTTAAGTTCTTCGATCTCTGGAGTCCAGTCACGAGGACTATCAGTGCAGATGTATGGTTTGTCCCATGATCCAACATTGATGTCGATATAGTGTGATCGGTGGAAGTAGTCAGTCTGAATATCATCTTCGCAGAAGTAGTCTGGTCCGTGCATCGCTTCTTTCAACTCAAGTAGGAATGCCAACACAACGGGGTCAGACTTGTAGTTCTCTTCTAACCAGTACTCATTCACTTGGACATATTGTTCAGCGAGTCGAGCAGCAGTAGTCTTACAGTCGTGTGCATTACACCTTAGGTCAAGACGAGTTCTTTCTAGTTGACTCTCATTCACAGCAGAGATAATATCTAGTGGACTAGACTTAATATTCACAACAAGGGTAGAGTGATGACGAACAGCGATTGACGCTTTGACGTTATACTTCTTTAGAACTGCTTTGATCGCAGGGGCTAGATTCTTTTTGTCTTCTTGGGATACATATGCCATAACTTTTTTCTCTCTCTCTTTATCAATTTATGTAACCATTATAATACATTAGGCAACTTTTGGCAAGCGTAAATAATATTTTTCTTTTTCTAAAATATATTGTGGAATATCTAACATCTCTTCCAAATAATCTGTAGACATTCTTTTAGTGCCATTACCAATAAAAACGTAATCGAATAAGTGTTTGTATCGTTCCATAAAACCCATTTCCAAATAAAAAATTCCGTCCTTATTACAAGTAAAGTTTGAAAGTTGAGTGTTTTCGCTATTTGTCACTAATATTGTTTTTCTACAATATTGAAATATCTCATTGAATAATAAAAATCCAGCAGACCCTAATCCCCCTTCGAAGTCTTCCCAATTTTCTATTATCATACGAGCGATAGTTTGTGGAGTTATAAAATGATCTTTAGTGGTTTTGATTTTCTCATCAAACTTATTTTTATTGCACACCGCGTTTCTAGCTTTTTCTGTCATAATTCCAGTATCATCTTCCTGCCAATAAGGAACAGAAAAAACTTTATCATAGAAACCATGTGTTGTCCCCATCATCTTGTAACGACAAATATGACCATTATCATCCATGTGATCTCTAACTAAGCCTTCAATTTCAGTGTAAGCAAGTTCTGTGTAGGCCTTTGCTTTCTTTTCATGTTCTGATTTACTTTTTGTCATTTCTTTTTTCCCATTAACTTATGTAACCATTATAGTATATGAAACAACTTTTGTCAAGCCGCTATCGCTGTTATTTTTTTCTTAGGATATCGCTTTCTTAGTAAATGCTTTTTTTCCCAAGCTTTTATCTTGCCTTCAATTTCTTGAATTTGCTTTTCCCAAGTTTCGGGATCAGCGCTTACATAATCTTCATCATCCCCTTCAATTTGAGGAAGATAACGAAGATCAATACGTCTAAGTCCACCATCTTTAATAAAAGATAGAAGGTCTAGAGCCTTATCTACTTCTTGAATCATAATTTGTGAATCTTTAACTTCTCTAACTTTGATTATTTCTTTAGTTAATAATCCATCCCAGTGAAAGTAAGAAATAATTGGTTTAACCTTATCAATTACTTTGGAGAGGTTTAAAACTCTGCGTATCCATCTTGGATCTCTATCTGAATCCTTTCCACTTTTACTTTCCATCATCACAGGGGTTAAAACATTTACGTCACTTTCTAATCCATGATCTTCCAAATGTTTATCAGCGTCTGTATATACGCGAGGAATTCCTTTATATTTTCCACTTTCTCTTTGAATTGTCCGTAACATTGGCAAGAATTTGCTACTCTTTCTTGAAATACCTCTATGAACTAAGACTGTTTTTATCTCCTCTTCATTAGTAACGTCTACTAAACCTTGTCTACAACAATGAAGAATATTACTGATTATATCGTCTTCGGTTCGAACTTCTTTGTCAACTTTGTTTTTGTCTTCTTTATTCTCAATGTCTTGCCACGTGTATAACCAATATTCAGCGTTGAAGTTTTCGCAATCGTTAAACTCCACTATGATAACGAACATATATGCACACCCAACATTATAATGTGCTTCAAAACGATGATGACCAGAAACTAGTCTGTATTTGCCATTACGTAATTTGACAACCACTGGAGGAACATCATCTCCATGTTTAAATTCACCACGTTTTATAATGTCTTCGAATTTTCTTACCTTATCGGGATTGTAACCCTTAGATCTACTAACATTTTGATGAATGGCTGTGGGATGGTCGCCAGGAACATATTTCCCATCTTTAGTTTTTAAAACGATATCTTTTATAAGGATAAATGTTCCATCGCGATTATCCTTTGAAATAGTCATTCCTTGTGATTCGGGAACTATGCTCGCTTTGTACTTTCCTTTTCCATTACCTTTGGAGGGAAATTTATCTTTCGATTTAGGACTTGAATTTATCAGCGAAACTTTCATAATTTTTATCTCTCTTTATCAATTTATGTAACCATTATAATATACAGTGCAACTTTTGTCAAGCGTTTTTAAAAATTTTTTATGCCGCAACCTTCGCAGAGAACCGTGGGTATAATCTGAATGGAGCTTGTTCATTAAGAGTCTCCATATAGATAGTAGGTTCTGCTAGACCGCGTTCGTCTAAAGCATCAAAGTATAATTGTGAATCACAGTCGCACTCTAACCACACATACTTATTATTGAAGAACGAGTACTCAGAGATCTTGTTCATGAACCCTAGGTTCTCTACAGTGCGTACATCAATCTTTAGGTACGAATGGCTTGGATCAGATATATAAGTAATTGGTTTCATTATGCGGCCTCTCTAACTTTAAGTTTACTGGAAGTTGTATCAATAATAAGATCACGAACACGTTCACGGTCAAGTGAATCACCCTGACCCCAAGTTTCATGGCGAGTGGTACTAGAACATATCTCTAGATACTCCATTATAGCACGTTCTACGGCATCGACAGACAGACCCTCTATAGGGTATAGACCATCATAGGCATAGAATGATAGAACATAGTTTCTGAAGTGAACTAGTTCGGGATTAGATCGCATTGCGATATAGTTAGTTTTCATATTTCTCTCTCTCTTTATCAATTTATGTAACCATTATACAACAGCCAACAAGGTTTGTCAAGCAAAAAATATTAAATTGTCAGGTTTCCAATTATTGTAGAGAGAGAAAAAATCTTCCTTTGTTTTAACTTCTCCTCTATCCCATGCATACAACCATTGTTCTGCTAATTCGGTAGGGACCCATCCCCTTTCTTTATGTGGATGATTCTCAAAAAACAAACAGATAGCATGGATACATGCCTTATGAAATGCATCCTTTTCGTGAGGTTTTAATACAAGACTACTTTTTTTCTTTTTAGGTTTTGCATTCGGGTGAGGATTTCTTCTAATCATGTAATGACTATGGTAAGCACTCTTCCCCTCCGGAATATCAACAAGAATAGTATCCCCTATATTTGCGGTGTCTCGTGCAGTTATTGGGTTGGTTATTTCATGCATCTCTTGAATATCACCAGAGGCGACACGTTGATCATAATCTTGCAGTTTGACCATTATAATCATATCTCGCTTAGTGATATACTTATCTTTCTTCCAGAGACGAGACAAATATTCCAACAAATCATCTTGATTTTCTTTGGGAGTTCCCCAATAAATATGTTGTGGATTTACACACCTACCATCATTACAAGCATGACAGGCATGATAGTCGTTTCCCGTGGGCAGATTAGTATTAGTAAACTCCGCTAGTGCATTTCTATATTCGGGACTTGCGGCACGAGGTTTATCACCGACTTTTTTAGTATACAATTTATCACTAATAACACAAGGCGTGTTTAAATCTATATGAGTCATTCTATAGTGACGAGATTTTGTATCCACTAGAAGTTCTGCATCTATCATAGTCAAGCCTTTACACCAAAGAATTTTTTAACGTCATTCCAATTTCCTACAACTAAAGCCTTTTCGAAATTGTTATCACGACCATATACACTTGCTTGTCCTTTCTCCCACGTATCTTTAGGAGTTATAGTGTACTTAACATCTCCAGTCTCTATATCGCATATACGGAAATCATCATACAAACTCCCGAATGAAGGACAATTGTTCCTAAAGAATACATAGTCCTCGTAGATATTAATTTTACTAGAGGTAATAAGAGACTTAATTTTTGGTACTAGTCTATAGGTCTTGTTCTTTAAAGATGAATCGTTACAGAACCAGTCAAACCATCCAGCATTACACTGAGTAGCTTTATCCGAATTATTGTACATTCCGTTTTCGAAGTTTACTAGAAACTCCTGTATCGATTGTTGGTTATAATAACTCATATCCCTTTTCCTTTTTCCATTCCTTTCTAAACTCTTTGAACGCCCATTCTCTTGTAGAATGATTTAAACCGTTATGCCCAAAATGTATTGAGGTTTTGTCCATGACACTTTTCACTACTTTTTCAATTTCCCAAAAGGTATCATAAGTTGAAACACTTGTGTCTTTAATCCATTCATCCATTGCGTGAGGATCGTCAACATTAGGTGCTTCTTGGTGACAGTCTTCGCATAATAGTCTATAGTTATAAGGTTCATCAGGTCCGCCTAAAGAGTGCGGAATGACATGACACCTTTCGGTGTTCCTAACATAACCACACCTCCAACACCGGCGATGATATTCATCCGCATCGCAACCCATACCACATTCGTCTAAGTTACGTATCGCCCATTCTACAATCTGTTTCTTTGTAGTTTTGTCTTGTCGTCGTTTACTCATGATTCTTGTAGTCCCTAGTTATTTGGTCATTGTATTCTATCTCAGTTGCGATCTCATCGAACAACTTGTAGAATAGAGATACGGTGTTTCTAACTGGGTTTATACGTGCGTACACATCTGCATCAACTAGATTCCAATTGATATCACCCGAAAGTTTCCGGTTCTCAGGCAGTTCTACAGCTTCTCGGATGTAATCCTCTATTACTCTTTTTAAATCTTCCATTACGAAATCCTCTCTACATTGTTGGGAGCATAAAGACCTTCGACAGATCTAGACTCGTTAAAAACTCTAACTCTCTTAGCGGTATTACCAGTAACAACACCAATAACCCACGTGTCAGTACCAGCGCATTTTACCCAAACTTTCTCACCGACTTTGTAATTCATTATTCTCAATCTCTCTTCTCATTCTCAATACAAGTATTATACAACACTTTATATCAATTGTCAAGCGTTTTTTACAAATAAATTAAAAAATAAATCGTCACTATATCTGTATAAATAGTACTAGAGGAATTTAACCCTATGGCAAAAATATTTTCAATACAAGATGGTAACCTATCTAAGAGACCGATTACTACATCTATCTCTCGTACATACTCAGATGTAGACTGTTCATTCGAACCCAAACCATCTGGTGATCTGTATAAGAAGACAGATGCAGCTGCGGTGTTTCAGTCTGTAAAGAATCTATTGATGACTAATCATGGTGAGATTCCATACAGACCTTTGATGGGTGGTAACCTACAGGATCTATTGTTCTCTCTTTCTACAGAACCCGTGTCTTCGGACATTGAAGATAATATTCGTTATGCTATAAATGCATATGAACCTAGAGCAACAATAAGAACTATTAAGAGTGTATTAAGACCCGACTATAATTCGATCGATGTAACAATAACCTTCGCAGTAGTAAGCGTACAAAGAGTTGTTACATTGAATGTTAATATTGCAAGGAATAGATAAATGGCTATACAGAACTCCGAGTTGGATTTCTTTCAGATTAAATCTCAACTACAGACTTATTTAAAACAACAATCCGAGTTTCAAGATTATGATTTCGGTGCGAGTGGTCTGTCTAACTTACTAGACGTTTTAGCACACAATACTCATATCAATGGGTTGATTGCTAATATGGCTATCAATGAATCCTTTCTGAGTTCTTCACAGTTGCGTTCTTCTGCGGTATCCCATGCAGAGACACTGGGTTATTCTCCTAGATCTAAGACTGCGGCTACAGGTGCGGTGTCTATATCCCTTACAAGTACGACCGGGCCGTCAACTCTAACTATTCCTAAAAACACAGAGTTCACTGGAACTGTAGATGAGAATGTATATTCGTTCTTTTCTACCGAAGAATTTTCTGCAACTAAAGATGTTAATAATACCTACGAGTTTAAGACAATAGGAGGTTCTACCGAGTTGCAACTTAAAGAGGGTCGCGCCAAGACTAAGTCATTCATTGTGGGTAGTGTTAATGATGATTCTGTGTATGTAATACCAGATACCTCTATAGATACTTCGACTATGGAAGTTCGCGTATATGATAACTATCTGTCAGGTACCTTCCAAGAGTACAGCGAAATAAATACCGTATCTTCTATTACGGATAACTCTAGAGTGTACATCATTCGCGAATCGTCTAATGGTTACTATGAATTATTCTTTAGTGATGGAAATGTTTTGGGTACTGGACCCGATGCAGATAATAGAATAGAAGTTACTTATATCTCCACTTCAGGTGATGAAGCAAATGGTGTGCAGAGTTTCTCTACCGCATATAGTATGCCCGACGATATTGTTTTGAATCCGGTAACAGTTTCACCATCAGCTGGTGGAGACGAAAAAGAATCTATGGAATCAATCAAATTAAATGCTCCTAGGACCTACAGTGCACAGAATAGACTTGTTACTGCGAATGATTATACTGCATTGATCTCACGTAACTATAGTGGGTACGTAAAGGATGTAACTACTTGGGGTGGTAATGATAATGTTCCTCCCGAATACGGAAAGGTATTTGTCGCATTGAACTTTTTAACTGGAGTATCTGAAGCTACAAAAACTGATGTTAAGAATCAAATTCATAGTCAGTTAACTTCCAATCTTTCGATTATGTCTATTAACACAGAGTTTGTTGAACCTAAGGAAACTTTCTTAGAATTACAAACAGTATTTAACATTGACCCAGTAAAAACATCTTTGCCTGCGGAATCTTTACAAAATACTATTGATGATTTCATAGAACAATACTTTGAGGATAACTTGACTTCTTTTGATAAAGTATTCCGTAGAAGTAATTTATTAACTCAAATAGATCAGTTGTCTACCGCAATCATTAACTCTAAGATGTCTGTGCGTATACAACAAAGAATTGATGTGGATTCTATCATCTCAGAAATAGAAACTGCAAAGAACGAATTCAATGCTGTGTCTGGCGTTACTCAGTTACCAATATTGACCTATGTGGAACAGGATCATACTATCAGTTTCCCAGTGATGTTGGCTACTCCAGATAAGGATGACCACATAGTTACATCATCTGTATTTAAGTCTGATGGAATAGATGTTATTATAAAGAATGAACTGGGCAGCACCAAATTACAACTACTAGATCTAAATGGTATTGTTAAGTCTCCTAATGTAGGTTACTATGAACCCAATACAGCCACAGTTAAGTTAAGTTCTTTGCGAGTTGATAAGTCGGGTTATGTGGGAACAGGAATAAAAATATCTGCAACTCCAGCGAATCAAAGTACTATCAGTCCATTAAGAAATTATATAATTACTTTAGATGAGGATTTCTCTTCCACCATAGGTTATATTGATATTGGGTCCTCTAGGATTAGTTTATAATGTTGAACTTGATTAACAGTCAGTATAGGTCTGAACCTAACTTCCATAGAAGTCAGGTCACTCAGGTATTGCCTGAGTTCTTTCAGACAGAGTATCCCAGACTTATTACTTTCCTAGAGAAGTACTATGAGTATACCGGAGAAGACGGAAGTGTTTCATATGATGATCAAATCCATAGTTTGTTTGGTATAAGAAACATATCTAATGCTGAATTAAGTACTCTCGATTTGTTGATAGGTGAGATAAGTGAAGGATTAGAAACTTCATCTTTCTATCAGAACCCACGATTGATGACAAGACTTCTTTCTAATTTTTACAGAAATAAAGGAACTCAATTATCAGTAGAACAATTTTTTAAAGCTTTCTTTAATGAGGACGTAGAAGTATCCTATCCAAAGAAAGATATATTTATTTTAAATGATAAACCTGGCGGCTCTTTGATAGGTCCACAATCTTTAAAGTATGTTCAAGACGATAAGAAATATCAAATATTTTCTATTCTTTTAAAAACTGGAATAGCTTTTAGTGAGTATGAAGACTTTTATAAAAGGATGGTACACCCAGCCGGATGGCATTTATCATCAGAAGTAGAAGTTCAAGAAGTTGCTTCTATGGGTTTTTCTGCTGGGATAGGAACTGATCCATTAGAGGTTCAAAACTACGCGGTTGTTGTTCAAGGAAGTATGGTCAGGTCATCATTCACTCCTCTATATTCTCTATTAACTATGGAAGAAACGGATTCTGTAGATGCTAGAGATAGTGATCAAAGAGCTAACGCTGAAGGAATAGTGATTAGTTCTCTAGAGACATTAGAAAAATATAAAGATATAACATTACAACAAATTCAAGATGTATTCTCTACAACAATGGTAGATTCTAATGGTAGTTCTATAACTATTAAAGGAACTATCGGGGATTGGGCTGGAGTTACTCCAAGGACTTTAGATAATGGAACATTATCACTATCCTCCGAATATCAGACCTTGGATGACGATGACTATTTGTAAATTTATAAATACAGAGACTACTTACGAGGACTCTAATGTCTAGACAAATTCTTAATACTGGTGGTGCCGCGAATGATGGACAAGGCGATACTCTTCGTAATGCGAGTCAGAAAATTAATGACAACTTCGCGGAACTATATAACCTTATCACACTTACCGGAGGTGGTGGAAGTGGTGGTGGAGGTCTAACTACCGGAGAACTTCAACAACTTGTAGAAGACGAAATAACTTCTCAATTGTCGAATATAGATCCTGACGGAGGAAGTGCTAATATACTATTGTATAAAAGTTATGATCAATCCGATCTTCCTAGTGATCAAGATATTAATGTTTCTACAACATATAACTTTGAAACTGGATCTTTATTTGTAACTAATACGATAAGTACAGATTTTAATGGTTGGAGTTTTGATCTTCCCACTACAGGAAGATATGTTTTCTTAATACGAGTTGTAGTCACTTCTAATGATATAACTAAGAACATAGAAGTATCTGATTGGTCAGATCCAGTATTGGCTTATGACCGTGGGTTACCTAATCTAGAAGTCGATATATTGGCCACTAACGGGGTAATCTTTCGTAATGATACAGGTCAAACAGAAATAAAAGCATTTATAACATCTGACGGTACAGAAATATCGTCGAATGACTATAAGGAATTTGATTATGAATGGACCAATGATGGAGTACCTGTATGTGTCCATGAAACAACGCGATATGTCTCTCACATTGACGGTAATATTGTCACAGTAGGGTCTGATGGTACATGTCCCATAGGGTATGGCGTTCCTGCCACCAACTCTGGAGTCACGGACAATTTTCCTAACGGAGAATTAAAATCTATATTCATAGAAGCTCAGGCGGTTCCCAATTCAGGTACCCTACCTTTGCAATTAACAATTAACGATAAACAAGAGGATTAATAATGGCAATTAGAACGGCAACGGCCGCCATAACTTTCACGGACTTAGCCGATGGTCAAAGTTCCGTAACTGCGTTCTTGACAAATGAGAATCATACCTTTGCAGCTAATGATGTGGGTGTAGTATCAAATGAGACAAGACGCGATTTTTCATGTTCTGTAAAAGTATTTATTGGTGGTACTGAGCAGACATTCACAACAAGTGCCTCTCCTTCAGATGGACAATTTAGTATTGGTTCTATTAACACGGTAAGTGGTTGGGAATTCCTTGTATCACAAGCCAACGGAACTGACATAGGTAGTGGAGTACTCAAAGGCGCTGGTGTTATATACGCTGATGCTATCGGTACTCCTTCTTCAGCTACTATCCTAATACCAGTTACATATAATAACAATGGAACTACGGGATCTTTTGATTTAGCACTTTCAGTCAACCGTATTCAGGATGGTGCTGGTGGTACAATTATCAGTCTTGTACCTTCTAGTCAAATCTTCTCTGCGGATGCGGATGGTGTTTTACTAGGAAGTCAGAATAATAGTACTATTCTATTTGATATTGCCGGTAGTCCAGGCGCTCTCACCTATGAGACAGCGTTAGACGGTGGAACATGGTCAACACAAACTGCAACTTCAAATGGTGCTGGTGGTATTGGTGGATACGATACAGACTACACTGGTTCATTCTCTACAGGATCTTTACCCACCACTGCCGTATCTGGTGCTAGATTAGAGATTAAACCAGAAAATATTGGAGACTCTAATGCGACATTAACAGTTCGTGTAAGTGGTGAACAGGGTAAGGATGCTGTAACATTTAGTAAAGTTCGTTCTGGTCGTGCCGCAGTATACGTTGAAATAGAAGCAGATAATCCAGTAGTATTCCGAAATAACTCAGGTAATCCAGTAACATTGACAGCAAAAGTTTATGATGCAAATGATGGTGCTCAGATCAGTGATGGTGTTGGTGGAGTTTTAGTCAAACATGATTGGGAATGGATAACTGGAGAACAAGTCTATGTAGGAAATTCAAATCTAGAAGTTCAGACAGATGCTTCAGGAACTCCTCTGGGTTCGGGTGGAAGTCCTGTAAGACGTTCAGCTAACGGAAGTACTAGTGCAAGTGAAATTAATACTAATCAAGTAATCGTTGGTCCTTCTGATATTCCGGATACTGGCGCGCCAATCAGTATTCGTTGTAACGTTACAGTAACTACACCTTAATAAGTAAGTTAATTAGTAGGAAGTAAAATGGCAACCATAAGAGCCTCACAGTCTATAACCTTTACAGA
>VMHT01150250.1_pt1 | contig 86478 bp, 90 predicted proteins | sample 4693611 | NCBI WGS metagenome assembly VMHT01 (sample SAMN12280063, study PRJNA550983) | marine metagenome | isolation source: seawater sampled from same location over 5 years 0.02-0.2 micron viral filtrate | place: USA: collected off the coast of southern California halfway between the port... ...
TAATAAAAGTATCTGCTGTTTATCTTCAAAAGGTACCCAATCTTTTTGGGAAACAGATTTAAATAATTATGATTTTCTTCTCTTTGGCCCTGAATCAATTGGCTTACCTGATGAAATTATATCTAACCATCAAACAATAACAATACCCATGAAAGAAAATTCCAGGAGCATCAATCTTGCAAATGCTGTTGGTATAGTTGTTTTCGAATCTTTAAGGCAAGCAAATGATTATTAATTTTTTATTAGTATTTATTGGTGGCGGCATAGGTTCAGTATTACGATTTGGGACAAATATATTTATTAATAATTATGCATTTAACCAGCTAGGCACTTTAACAGTTAATGTACTTGGATCATTTTTATTTGGGTTTCTCGTTGCTATTGGGCAAGATAAAAGTAATTACTTTAACATTTTTCTTTTAACCGGAATGCTCGGTGGTTTTACAACTTTTTCGCAATTTTCATACGATGTAATTGTTCTACAAAATAATGGAAATAATTATCAAATCGCTTATATTTTACTATCTGTATTTTTATCTATTTCAATGGCAATATTGGGTTTATACGCAGCAAATAGATTTATTCATAGTTAATATTTAACTATGCCAACCTTTGATATTACTTCTGAATTTGATCCGCAAGAAGTATTAAACGCAGTTGATCAAGCACATAGAGAAATTTCAAATAGATATGATTTCAGAGACACTGGAACATTAATTTCATTCAACGAAAATACCATAACATTAAAAAGCAGTACATCAGAAAGACTCGCTGCTTCTGAACAGGTGTTAAAAGAAAAATTTGCAAAAAGAAATGTCTCTATAAAATTTTTAGTAGATTATAAAGATGAATCAACACCTTCTGAATTTAAGAGATTTTTTAATCTAAAATCTGGCATTGATCAAGATTCATCAAAAAAAATAATAGCCATAATTAGAGAAAATAATAAAAAGATTCAGTGTTCATACCAAAACCAACAAATAAGAGTAACAAGCAAAAAAAGAGACGATTTGCAAAATGTAATACAGTTAGTCAAAGATTCTCAAATTAACATACCACTAAATTATGGAAATTTTAGAGATTGAATTTAACTTTGAATTTTTTAAACATGATTCTAGATATTAAAATACTAAAAATTAAAAATATAATCGTAAAGTAAATACCATCTTCAAATTCTGTTGTAAAGGTATATGAAATAAACAGTACAAAAAAACCATAAAAAAATCTAAATATCGAAAACACAATAAAAGTTTTAAACAATTTACTATTTTTAATATCTGTGAATTTTTTCAAATTAAATGTCTATTTTTGGCGAAAATCCTATATAAGTAATCTCTTATGCCTTTTGGAAATAATTTAAGAATGTATATAAAGTTATAAATTCCTCCAAGAGATGCTACAGACATTATCACTGCATCTGAAAAATAATAAACTTTTTGTTGATTTTTATAAACTAATGTATCTAGTGAAATCTCCTCCGAAGATAAATTTTTCTGGTCGTTTATTTTCAATTTTGGTTCTTTATTCTTAATCCACTCACCATAAGAAGAACAAACTTTACAATCATTATCTATAAAGATTTCACTCATCAGAATTAAATTCCATACTCAATGAATTAACACAGTACCTTTCACCAGTTGGAAGTGGTCCATCATTAAAAACATGACCCAGATGAGCATCACATGATTTGCAATTAATTTCGGTTCTAATCATACCGTGAGAAAAATCTTTTTTCTTAGTTACTTTATCTGTAATCGCATCAAAAAAACTTGGCCAGCCAGAATTAGAGTCGTACTTAGTTTTTGAATCAAACAATACATCTTTACAAACAACGCAACTATATATCCCTCTTCTTTTTTCACTTAAAAGCTTCCCAGAGAAAGGGGGCTCTGTTCCACAGTTTTGTGTTATCTCAATCTGTTCATTAGTTAAATGTGTTTTTTCAATCTCCATAATTTTATTTAAGCAGGAATTAGGTATAAGTGTGAAAACCTTGTGTCAGCAGTTTTAACTAATTGTTCAACTTTATTATTTACTTCTATAATTTGTAAATCAGTGTATTCATCCAGATAATCAACTTTAACTATTCCAAGATAGTTATTAGTACCAATTGATATAACTTTTATACTTATAACGCCCTTAATACTTTTTTCATTTAACAATATTTTTTCTAAAATTTTATATTCTTTATCATCTACAGTTTCACCAGTAATCAAATGCTTCATTTCATAACCTAAAAACACCCCCGAAACCATGAGCAGTATTCCAATAGAGATTGAACTAAATGCATCATAAATAGAATTATTTGTAAAGTAAGTCAATAAAGTGCCTACTAATGCGAAAATCAATCCTAGAGTGGCAGCAAAATCCTCAACAACAATAGCAATAAGTGGCGCATCGTTTGATTCTTTAAGTAATTTTAAAATTGGTTTCTTTTCTCTATTTCCTCTTAACTTCTTAACAGCTTTTACTAAGACATAAGTTTCTAAAATAATTGATACCGAGAGTATGGTTATAGATATATATAAATTATCTAATTCCTTCGGGTGACTTAAAGCCTCAATTCCGTGCTCCAAAGAAACCAATCCTCCAACCGTAAATATTAAAACTGCTACAACTAAGGTCCAAAAATATTCTTCCTTACCCCTACCTAGTGGATAAAGTCTCGGATTGCTTTTCTTTGATTGTTTAATTCCAAACCATAATAAGAATTGATTAAATGAATCGACAAACGAGTGAACTGCTTCAGAAAACATTGCGCTCGAACTAGTTATAAATGCAACGAATGATTTTATAACTCCAATAAAAAAATTTACAGATAAAGCTAAAAAGACAGTCTTGGAAGAATCTTGTTTAGGCATCTAACCACTCTCGTAGGTCTTGATACCCACCAACTCTTTCACCATCTATAAATACTTGAGGTACTGTTTTTACATTATTACCTATATTTTCATAGAATTTAGTTCTAGTGTCATCGTCTGATATATCGATTTCATTAAAATCAATAGAATGAGAATTTAGTAAGTCTTTGGCCCTATCGCACCAAATACAGAAATCTTTAGTGTATATTTCTACTTTCAATTATTTTCTAATGTTGTAAATACTTCATTAGTAGTTTGTGTAACTCTAATAAAAGTTGTACATTTAGGAAGGTCTTTTAAGGTCTTAGCTCCAACATAAGAACATGCTGACCTAACACCTCCAAGAATTGCTTGAATAGTATGATCAAGAGGACCTTTATATTTTAACCTAACTTTTTTTCCTTCAGGAGCTCTATGCTCAGCTAAGTCACCATAATATGTTTGTTGTGCTTTTGTTGAAGACATACCATAAAAATCTTTGTACTTAACACCATCTTCATCTTCAACTAATTCACCTCCTGATTCTTCATGTCCAGCAAACATTCCCCCTAGCATTACAAAATCTGCACCGGCACCAAATGCTTTTGAAACATCTCCAGGATATTTGCATCCACCATCAGCCATAACATGTCCACCTAAACCATGAGCTGCATCAGAGCATTCAGAAATAGATGAAAGTTGTGGGTAACCAACTCCAGCTACACTTCTTGTTGTGCATACAGAACCCGGACCTATACCAATTTTAACAATATCTGCACCAGCAAGAATTAAAGCTTCTGTCATTTCTCTAGTAGCAACATTTCCAGCAATAATGATTTTGTCTTTAAATGTATCTCTATATTTTTTAACTGCATTTATAAAATCTTCTCTGTAGCCGTTTGCAACATCTATACATAGAAATTTGATATCATTATTTAATTTAAATATCTCACTTGCAAGCTGTAAGTCTTCAATAGACTGCCCTACTGTAACTGCAATGTAATCCGGGTTTAATTTTTTGATTGATTTTTTCCAATCTTCTAATGTATAAAACTTATGGATTGCAGTAATCATTTTATGTTTTTGTAATGTAGCAGCGGTTTCAAAAGTCCCAGTAGTATCCATGTTTGCTGAAACTACTGGAATACCAGTCCACGTTAAAGAAGTATGCCTAAATTTTAGTTCCCTATCAAGATGTACTTCGGATCTGGATACCAACGTACTTCTTTTTGGTCTAATTAATACATCATCAAAAGTTAATTTTATTTCGTCTTCAATTCTCATTATTACCAAAAGTATTTTATGCTATTAAACAAGTAAATGTTAGTTGAATTTCCACTTTTTGCTGCTGGTATAAATTATTTTCCAGGAGAAATTTCTGCACTTAGAGTGTTTGAACCTAGATATTTACTACTGATGGGCGATTCAATAGTCAAAGAAAAAAATTTTTTAGTTGGAAGAAATTTAGATGAAATAAACCAAATTGTTTCTGAAGTAGAAATAATTGAACATCAGGACATCTCTAATGCTGAACAGCTTGTGATTATTGAAAGTAAAAAATTACTTAAAGTAAAAAATATTGATTTAAATCAGGAATATCCAATGTGCAGTGTTGTTGAGCATAATGATATAGGTCTTCCACCAAGCATTATTGAGCTTGACGAACTTGAAAATAAAATAAAAAAAATGACAGCGAAATTGATAGAGCAAGGTCTTAATACAAATATTCCTGAATTTGTTATAGATAGCGAAAACAGATTAATAAAACTTTGGGAGTTATGTATCTACACACCTATGAACCTAAAAATTAAAAATGTCTTAATTAACGAAAATGATGTATCTAAAAGATTTGTAATTTTATCTAATTATGTTGATAACGTTATAAAGGATTAATATTCATCCATTTTGTATAAAAATTAATCATAGACTTTTCTTGCTGTTGTGAGTTATCTTTTAAATACTGAACCTCAGATTTTACATCGTAACATTCAAGTTCTTGCTTTGATAATTCACTATCATACCAAGTTTCAAATAGATTTAATTTAATTTCTGGATGAAATTGAAGTGCTATAGTATTTTTTATTTTATAAATTTGTGGAAAATTAGTTTTAGCTACTAGCGTAGCCCCTGGAGGTATTTCAAATGTATCTCTATGCCAAGAAAATACTTTACTATTTTTAAAATCTTCAAATAAAGAATCTTCTTCAATAAAATTTAAATCTTTAAATCCAAATTCAATTTGTTCGGATAAATAAGCTTTACCACCCATAGCATCTGCAATTAATTGAGAGCCTAAACATATACCTAAAATTTTAGTATCTGAATTAATTGCTTTTTTTAACCATTGCTTTTCTTTTTGAAGATATGGGAACTTTTTATCATCATATGATCCCATATGTCCACCAAGAATTATGTAAGTGTCGTCAAGTGAGAGAGCATCCCAATCAATTTCCCAAGCATTAATAGAAGTAATGTCTTTAGGCAATGATCCAGTAGTTACTTCTGAATCATTTACAATTGCTAAAGTTCTATTAATCATTGTTTGTGCGCGGAAGAGGACTCGAACCTCCACGGGTTTTACCCCACAGGATCCTTAATCCTGCGCGTCTACCAGTTCCGCCACCCGCGCAAACTTAATCTAAAAACCAAAAAAGAGACAAAGTCGTAGCAGCAAATAATAGAGCAACTATTGCAGTAATTCTTCCCAAGTTTCTCTCAGCAAGAGTTTGACCAATATTTCCTGAAGAACCTGGTCCACCAAGCATGTCTGACAGACCACCACCTTTACCGCTATTTAATAATACAAGTGCAATTAGTGCGACTGATATAAGTACGTGCACGCTGATTAAAATTGCTGTAATTGTATCCATACTATAAACACTAACCTTTCTTATCAGCTATATTAGACTGCATCTCAACTTCTTTAGTGAGATTTTTAATTGTATCCTCATCACCCAAATAACCAATTTTTTCAATATTATTATTAGAAATATTATATGCTAGTGGAATTCCTGTTGGTATATTTATTTTGATAATTTCTTCGTCAGATAATTTATCAAGCATCTTAACCATGGCTCTAATACTATTACCATGTGCAACAACTAAAACTTTTCTTTCATTTGATAATGACAAAATTTGTTGATAAGTACTTTTTACCCTTGAAACAACATCTTTCAAGGACTCTCCCAGCGGGAGATCAGATTTAATTTCACTATATAAATCGTCAATATTTGGGTCATACTGAGAATTTTTCTCAGCTAAAGGAGGCTGTATATTGAAGCTTCTCCTCCAAATTTGGACCTGTTCTTCACCGTATTTTTTAGCGGTTTCAATTTTATCCAAGCCTTGTAGTTCTCCATAATGTCTCTCATTGAGCTCCCACCTTCGTTCACGGCTAAAAGAAATATTATTACTTTTAAAATATTCAATTATATATTCTGCTGTATCGATTGACCTTTTTAAATAAGAAGTAAAACAAGCTTCTGGTAAAAAATTGTTATCTAATAATGTTTTTCCTGCATCGATGGCTTCTTTTTTTCCTCTTTCAGAGAGCCCTACATCGACCCATCCAGTAAATTTATTTTCTAAATTCCAAATACTTTGTCCATGCCTAATAAATATTAGATTCATAAATTGACACTTTTAATAATATCAACAAATTTATCAGCATCTAACGAAGCTCCGCCCACTAATGCCCCATCTACTATTTTTGTATTTAAGATATCTGTTGAATTATCAGAAGACACACTTCCTCCGTAAATAAATTTAATGTCTTCTTCTGAATAATACTGCTTTTCTAGAAGAAGATTCTTTACACAATCTAACACTTCAACAATATCTTCTATAGATGCTACTTCACCAGTTCCAATAGACCATATAGGCTCATATGCTAAAACTAATTTACTCACTTTATCTTTTCTAATACCTTTTAAACCTTCGTTAACTTGATTTTTAATATAATCTAAATACGAACCTTGTGACCTGTCTTCTAAACTTTCGCCAAAACATAAAATTGGAATAATATCATTATCTAATAATTTATGTATTTTTACATTTATATGACTATCCGTTTCATTGAAGTGGATTCTTCTTTCAGAATGGCCAACTATTGCATAATCTATATTTAGTTTTTTAAGTTGAAATGCAGAAACTTCACCTGTGTATGCTCCTTCATCATAAATAGACACATCTTGTGAAGATAGACTTATTTTTAAATTATCTGTTGAAATAACTGTTTGTAATGATCTTAATGATGTGTATGAAGGCGCTAGTACTATCTCAATCTTGTCTTCAATATCTTTATCCAAAGAATAGTTAATTTTTTGTAATAATTGAATCCCTTGCAAATGATCGAGATTTAATTTCCAGTTACCAATTATTATTTTTTTCATTATCAAATTATAAGTGTTTTATATTTGTTTACCCCTGGTAAATTTTTTCCTTCAAGATATTCAAGAGATGCTCCACCACCAGTAGAAATATGATTGAAATGTCTTTTGTCAGAAAATTTGTTTATCGCACTAACAGAATCCCCACCACCTATACATGTATATGCAGAAGATTTAGATATTGTCTGAGTAATCTCCCTTGTACCAAAGCTAAATTCTTCTTTTTCAAAGACGCCCATTGGTCCATTCCAAAATATATTTTGAGAACCAATTAAAATTTGTTTAAATTTTTTAACTGTCTCAGGCCCAATATCTAGTCCTATGTCATTACTTTTTATTTCACCTAACTTAATATTTTCTCTATTTGAACTTTCTATTGAATCTGTAACACCAAAATCCAGAGGTAAAATTATTTTCTTACCATAATTTGAATTTAAAAGCTCTTTTGCCTTGGGTATAAAGGATTCTTCTAATAAAGATTTTCCAATTTCATATCCCAAAGCTTTTAAAAATGTAAAACACATTCCTCCTCCAACCATAAGATATTCAACTTTTGGCAATATTTTTTCGATCAAGTTAAGTTTATCTGATATTTTTGCACCTCCAAGAAGCACGGCATATCCGTCTTTATGATTATTTAGCAATTTATTTAACTCTCTTAATTCTTTATCCATTAGTGGTCCCTGATACGCATCCAAATTATCACCAAAACTTACTACAGATGCATGAGGTCGGTGTGCCGCTCCAAACGCATCAAAAATATATGTATTAAATGGATTAGTAACTTTCTTTGAAAAATCTTTATCATTATTGATTTCTCCTTGATCAAATCTTAAGTTTTCTAATAGAAATATTTTTGTATCAGGATTATTAAATTGATCTTTAACTTCATCACCGTATATCTCGTTGATGAAATGTACTTTAATTCCAATAATTTCAGTCATGATCTCTGCAACAGGTTTAAGTGATAAATTTAGATCTTTACCCATTGGTCTTCCCATATGACTTGCAAACGTAATTGTTTTTGATCTCTCTAAAATATTATTTATATTTTCCAGAGATTTATAAATTCTGTAATCATCGCTTATTTTTCCATTTACTACTGGAACATTTAAATCTGACCTAATTAGAACATTTCCTAAATTGTCTTTATTTGACAACTTAAGTTTCCTTCATATCTCTATGAATAACTACAGAGTCTTTCCCATCATTTTTTAGCCATTTGCCAATCTCTTCAGTCATTACAACACTTCGGTGTTTACCCCCGGTACAGCCAATTGCAATACCAACATAAGATTTTCCTTCTGAAGAAAATCTAGGTAAGAGAAACTCAATCATATCTTTTATTTTATTTAAAAATGTTTGTGCATCTTCAAATGAGAGCACATAATTTCTAACCATTGGAGATTGGCCAGTAGACGCTCTAAGCTCTTCTCTCCAGTGGGGATTTGGAAGAAACCTAACATCGAAAACTAAGTCAGCATCTCTAGGTGTTCCGTTCTTAAATCCAAATGAAGTAACTGAAATTTTTAAATCCTGATTTGTAGCTTCTCCCTGAAAACCTTCTATTATTCTTTTCCTTAACTCATGCACATTCATATCTGTAGTGTCAATAACTTGATCGGCAAGTTCCCGTATTGGCTTGAGTAAATCTCTTTCTGATTTTACTGACTGAGAAATAGAGTCCATTCCCATTGGATGTGGACGTCTGTTTTCTTCATACCTCTCAATTAATGTTTCATTATCGGCATCTAAAAATATTATTCGAGTCAAGACACCTGATTGACTTAATTTATCAATACTATTTTTTAATTCTTGCTGAGCAATTTTGTCTTTAGCATCAATTGTTAATACAAGCTGCTTATTCGTTTCAGTAACATCATTTGACTGGACAACAGATTCAACTAATTCAGCAGGTAAATTTTCTATTACATAATATCCCAAGTCTTCAAAAACATTTGAACTTGCGGACCTTCCAGCTCCAGACATGCCAACTAATAGCAAAACTTCAGGTCTTTTTGATGGCATTTATTTCCTTTTTAAAATATATGATAGTTGGTAAATTTCGTGATTGGGAAAATAATTTTTAGTGTGGATTACTTATTAAAGTATTGAAACACTTTTTTAGCTTGATGGTCATTAATCAAGTTAGATAATTCAATATAACTTGCGGATGAAAGCTTGTTTAGTGTTTTATATTTATCTAATAAAGTATCTATTGAAGATTTTGAAACACCCTTAATTTCAAGAATTGTATCTATATCTAAATCTTTAAGTCTTAATCTCCTGTTTTCTTGAATTGCAAACCTGTGTGCTTCATCTCTAATGTTCTGAAGAATAAATAATGCTTCAGAATTTGAATTTAAAATTATTGATGTTTTTTTATTAGGAGTAAAAAGTTCCTCTTCTTTTTTGGCTATCCCTATAACATCGATCTCTAAATTGAAATAATCAATTACACTCTTTGCTTTTGATAGTTGGCCTTTGCCCCCATCAATTAAAATTAAATCTGGGATTCTTCGAAAACTTTGATCTTTTTCATCACTATCAACTAAACGTTTTGCTCTCCTAAATATTACTTCTTCCATTGACCTAAAATCGTCTTGTCCTTTAAATGATCTAATATGAAATTTACGATACATTGAAGGTTTTGGAACACCATCTTCCATTACTACCATTGATCCAACTCGGAACTTATCACCAAGGTTAGAAATATCGTATGCCTCTATTCTGTATGGAATCTTTTTTAAGCTTAACTTATGTTGCAACTGTTCCAATGAAAGTGATCTAAATTCTAAATCTGATCTACGTTTAAGATCTGCAACTCTTCTAAGTTCTTTTGCATCATCTATAGCAGTATTTAGTAAATCTTTTTTCCATCCCCTCTTTGGGTTAGTTAGATTAATTTTTTTATTCCATTTAATTTCTAGCTCGTTTTGAATTGTCTCAGACAAAGGAAACTCATGACTTACAAGTACTTCATTTGAAGGCATATTTTTTTCAAATAAATTAATAATAATCTGAGGAAGATAATTTTCATATTCTTGAATATCCATTGGTTCAAAATTGTTTTTTACTTCCCCAACTATTCTTCCGTTTCTAATTAGCAAGCAAGAAAGGACTACATCGTATCTTCCAATATCTATACCTATAACATCCACGTTTTTATCATTTGAAGTCATAAGTGTTTGATTTATTCGTGCATTTTCTAAATGTGATAAAGTTTTTTTTATTTTATTTGCTTCTTCAAATTCTTGTTTGTCTGAATGCAACTTCATTTCATCAACTTTTTCATTAATGTAGGTATCGGAATTGCCTTTATAAAAGTCTTTTAAATTGTCTATATGGTTTTGGTAGTCATCTTTATTAATTAAATCTACACAGGGTCCTGAACATTTATCAATCTCAAAAAGTAAACATGGTTTATTTAGTTTTTTATGTCTATCAAATGTATTTTTTGTACAAGTTCTTACAGGAAAAATATTAATTAAATGATCTAAGGATCTTTTAGCAGCTCCTATGAACGGGAAAGGTCCAAAGTTTAAATTTTGTTTGTTTATGTTTCTTGTTACAAAAGCCCTTGGCCATTCTTCATTTGTAATTGTGACGTAAGGATAAGATTTGTCATCTTTGAATTGAATATTATATTTGGGTTTATATTCTTGAATAAATGAATACTCAGCTAGTAATGCGTTAGCTTCATTTTGAGATACAATAAATGAAATAGATTTTGCTTCAGATGTCAGTCTTTTTGTTTTCCATGAAGTATTTTTATTAAAATATGATGGAACTCGTTTTCTTAAATTTTTAGCCTTACCAACATAAATAGGCTCTTCATATTCATCCTTAAAAATGTATATACCTGGCTTATTTGGAATTTCGTTAAGTTTAATTTTTTCCATTTAAGACTTCTTTCAAATGTTTGCCAGTAAGAGATAGTTTGTTTTTAGAGATACTTTCTGGAGTACCTTCGCCAACTAATGTTCCACCATTCTCACCGCCCTCAGGTCCTAAATCAATAATCCAATCTGAATTCTTAATCACATCTAGATTGTGCTCAATAACTATTACTGTATTTCCTTTGTCAACCAACATATGTAATACTTCTAACAATTTTTGAACATCAGCAAAATGAAGTCCAGTAGTTGGTTCATCTAATATGTAAACTGTCTTTCCGGTTGATCTTTTACTCAATTCTTTTGCCAATTTAACTCTTTGTGCTTCACCACCTGATAATGTAGTAGCAGCTTGACCCAATTTTATATAGGATAGACCAACATCATCCAACGTTTTAATAATCCGGTATATTGATGGCTGATTTTCAAAGATATTAAGAGCACTCTCAACTGTCGAATCTAAAATCTCAGCTATATTGTGACCTTTCCATCTTATTGATAATGTTTCAGAATTGTATCTAGTACCATTGCACTCGTCACATACAACATATATATCTGGAAGAAAATACATTTCAACTTTTATATTTCCATCACCCTTGCAATATTCACATCTTCCACCAGGAACATTGAATGAAAACCTTCCAGGTTTATAGCCCCTTATTTTTGATTCCTCTGTGAGAGAGAATAGATTTCTTATTTGATCAAATACACCGGAATACGTTGCTGGATTTGACCTTGGTGTCCTTCCTATTGGTGATTGATCAATTTCTATAAGCTTATCAATGTTTTCTAACCCCGAAACACTCTTATGTAACCCTGGTAAAATAAAATTTTTTGAAAACTCATTTTGAATAGATTTTGACAAGATATCAATTACTAATGTAGATTTTCCCGATCCTGAGACTCCTGTTATAGCTATAAATTTTCCTAGAGGAAAATTAACTGTTAAGTTTTTTAAATTATTTTCCTTTGCACCTCTAATGACTATATTTTCATTTTTTCCATTTCTACGTACTAATGGATATGGAACAACTTGATTACCAGATAAATATTGGCCAGTAACTGATTTTATATTTTTGGAAACTTTTTCCCATGAGCCTTCAGCAACAATTTCGCCACCTTGTTCACCTGCTCCCCAACCAATATCAATAACATGGTCAGAGCTTTTCATAGTTTCCTCATCGTGCTCAACTACTAAAACGGTATTACCCAGATCTCTAAGTCGTATTAGAGTATCGATTAATTTGATATTATCTGACTGATGCAGTCCTATTGAAGGTTCGTCTAACACATAGAGCACCCCTGTAAGACCAGAACCTATTTGAGTAGCCAATCTAATACGCTGGGCTTCTCCACCAGAAAGAGTAGCTGCACCTCTACTAAGTTGAAGGTAGCTCAATCCAACTTCATTGAGAAATTTTAGCCTTTCTTTAATTTCTCTAATAATTGGTAATGCAATTTCAAAATCATTACCAGACAATTTAAATCCATCTACTGCCAGTGTGGCTTCTTTTATTGAAAGATTATTAAATTTTCCCAATGTAAGATTTTCAATTTGAACAAGTCTTGATCTTTCATTTAATCTTTCACCGTCACAATCGCCACAAGGTAGCTCTCGCATAAATTGTTTATAATATTCTCGAGCAGCATCAGAAGTCGTCTCTTCATAATTTTTTTTAAAAGTTGGAACAATTCCTCTATAAGGTTTATGCCAAACTCTTGAATTGCCAAATCTATTAACATATCTGATTACAGTTTTTTCTCCTTTTGAACCATGTAATAAAATATCTTTTTGTTTTCTTGTTAAATTTTTGTATGGTTCATCAACAGGTATACTAAAGTGTTCACAAACACCGTGTACTTGTGCCCTAAAATACTTCCTAGTAGACATGTCTAGGAAAACATTTTCATTAATTGATAAATCAAAATTTTTGATCAATAAAGTTTCGTCTATTTCATAACTGACACCCAAGCCATTGCAAGATTCACATGCACCAAATGGTGAGTTAAATGAAAAATCTCTTGGTTCAAGCTTGTCGTAAGATGTTCCACAATTCAAACATCCTAAATTTTGACTATATGTAGTATATTTTTCACCCACACTTACATCTACTAATCCAGAAGTTAAATCTAAGGCAGTTTCAACAGATTGAGGAAGCCTTCTTCCTGGTGTTTTCTTTATTTTTAATCTATCAACAACAACTGATATATCGTGATTAAAATATCTATCAAGTCTTTTTGCTTCATCTAATCTAATAACTTCTCCATCAACCAGAACTCTGGAAAACCCTTGTGCTTGTAAATCTTTAAATAACGTTTCGAACTCCCCTTTGCGTGACCTCACTACTGGTGCCAATATATCTATACTGGTACCCTCTTTTAATTTCATAATTTGTTTGACTATAAAATTTACAGATTGTTTTTCTATTTTATTATTACAGCTAGGACAATAACTTACTCCAATGCGAGCCCATAAAAGTCTTAAGTAATCATGAACTTCTGTAACAGTGCCTACAGTAGATCTGGGGCTACGTGATGATGTTTTTTGATCTATAGCAATTGCGGGTGAGAGACCATCTATACTTTCAACATTTGGTTTTTCCATCTGTCCAAGAAACTGTCTAGCATATGCTGAGAGGCTCTCTACATACCTTCTCTGACCTTCTGCATATATTGTGTCAAAAGCAAGAGAAGACTTTCCTGATCCAGATAAACCAGTTATAACGATTAATTTATTTTTAGGAATATCTACAGAAACATTTTTAAGATTATGTTCCTTTGCACCTTTTATCTGAAGTAATTCTTCTTTCATTCTGTAATACTATTAATTTCTCTTCTTAATTCTTTTAACTCGTCTCTCAATCTAGCAGCAAGCTCAAACTCTAATAAATCAGCAGCTAAATTCATTTCTTTTTCTATATTTTTGGAAAGTTTTATCAAATCATTTTTTGAAGCATCATTGATATTTAGCTTTGATTTACTAATACTTACATTGTTACTTCCTCTTGTTTTTTCTACTAACTCTAATATATCAGTAATTTCTTTTTGAATCGTGGTAGGTGTTATGTTGTTTATTCGATTATGCTCCTGTTGAATTCCACGACGTCTTTCTGTTTCGCTTATTGCAAAAGTCATTGAATCTGTAATTTTATCAGCATACATTATCACGTACCCTTCTTGATTTCTTGCAGCTCTACCAATTGTCTGAATTAAACTAGTTTCAGATCGCAGGAACCCTTCTTTGTCCGCATCCAAAATTGCAACTAATTGTACCTCAGGCAAGTCAAGTCCTTCCCTGAGGAGATTGATACCTACTAATACATCAAACTCCCCTTTTCTTAAATCTCTGAGAATTTCAATTCTTTCTAGAGTGTCTATATCAGAATGGAGATATCTTGTTTTAACACCAGCTTTAATGAGATAATCACTTAAAGCTTCACTCATTTTTTTTGTCAATGTAGTTACTAGAACACGATTTCCATTATCAACTACAGACTCTATCTCAGTAAGTAAATCTTGTATTTGGTTTTCTGTAGGTTTAACAATAATTCTTGGATCAACTAATCCTGTAGGCCTTATTACTTGTTCAATAAATTTATTAGAATTCTCTTTTTCCCATTTTCCAGGTGTTGCAGAAACTAAGATTGTTTTATTTATTTTATCTTCCCATTCATCAAACTTCAGTGGTCTATTGTCTAATGCAGATGGTAAGCGAAAACCATAGTCTACAAGAGTTGTTTTTCTTGATTTGTCACCTTCGTACTGTCCCCTGATTTGAGGAATGGCTATATGGCTTTCATCTACTACCATTAAAAACTCTTTGGGGAAAAAATCTAAAAGTGTAAAAGGAGCTTCGCCTGGTTTTCTGCCATCGAAGTATCTAGAGTAATTCTCAATACCAGAACAAACACCTAATTCTGAAATCATCTCTAAATCATACTTTGTTCTTTGCTCAATTCTTTGTGCCTCTAAAAGTTTATTCTCTGATTCAAATTTTTTAATTTGTAAATGCATGTCTTTCTCAATTTGTTTTAATGCACTCTTTCTTGATTCATCTGATATAACATAATGAGATGCTGGAAGTATCGCAATTTCCGTTAATTTTTCTAGTATCTCACCAGTTGTAGGGTCTATCCTAGATATATTTTCTATCTCATCACCAAAAAACTCAATTCTAAAGATTGTCTCTTCATATACAGGGAATATATCAAGCGTATCTCCTTTTAATCTAAATGAACCCCTTTGTACTACTAAATCATTCCTTACATACTGTTGTTTTACTAATTGCAACAAAAGATTTTCTATCTCAAAGTCTTGACCCTTAATTATTGGGATTAGTTTATTCCTATATTCCAAAGGTGAACCTAGTCCATATATACATGACACTGAAGACACTACTATTACATCATCTCTCAGAAGAAGTGCGCTTGTTGCGGAATGTCTAAGTCTGTCTATTTCTTCATTTATATTTGCATCTTTTTCAATAAAAGTATCTGTTCTAGGAACATAGGCTTCCGGTTGGTAGTAATCATAATATGAAACAAAATATTCAACTCTATTGTTGGGAAAGAACTGTCTGAATTCATTTGCAAGTTGAGCGGCAAGCGCTTTATTTGGTGCTAAGACTAATGAAGGCAACTGACATTCTTCGATTAACCATGCGATAGTTGCAGATTTACCTGAACCAGTTATGCCTTTTAGGGTTTGGTGGGGAATGTTATCGTCTAAACCTTTCTTTAATTCTTTAATAGCATTAGGTTGATCACCTTTTGGCTGAAATTCTGAAATAACTTCAAACTTATTCATAACAAATTATAACTCTTTCATAAATTCTGAATAAAATCGTTAAACCTAAGAATTGTGATTAAATAATTTATCTAATTCAATTTGTAAATTATTTAAATCTTTATTGTAAATAACTAATCCTAAACTTTTCCACCAATCATCATTTTTTTGATTAGCTATTCTGCTGAGAATGTCTTCATTCTTCATACCTCTACTAAGAAGTCTATTTACTCTAGTATCTACATCTGCAAAAATAACTATACAATCAAAATCTTTATAGATATTTTTTGGTGCTGAAACTTCTACAAAAAGTTCTTCATTTGTATTTTGTATTATATTTTGTAATTCATGAAGTACTTTTGGATGCAAATAATTCTCAAGAATCATTAATTTACTTTTATTATTAAAAACAATCTTCGCTAATAATTCTTTATCAATAATATTGTTTACTATTGCATTAGGAAATTTTTCTTTTAAAAAATTAATAGACTCTTTAGAGGTGAGTATTTGATTAGAAACTTCGTCAAGATCAACTGTATTGAAACCTTTACTGCTTATATATTTAATAGCAGTTGATTTACCGCTCCCTATTGGTCCCGTGATAATGTAAACTTTTTTCGCCATAATTTAAGATTAAGCAGAAAAAGGGTAAATTACGAGTTACCAATTCCTCTTTCTTTTAATTCTTGAAGAATATTTTCAAGAGACTCATCTACACCTTCAACAGTTTGGCGCTTAGGAGCTTCTTCATTTGAACTTGATGAATGTGTTTTTGGCTTGTCTTTATTTTCTTCTACTTCTTTCCAATTTGGATCAGCTTTTTTAATAGACAAATTCACTCTTCTTTTTTCTATGTCTAATTCTGTAATTTTAATTTTAACTTTTTGACCCAATGCTAGAGCAAGTTCTGGGGAATCTACTTTATCTGATGATATTTCAGATACATGAACTAACCCCTCAACCCCATTGCCAATAGTGACAAATGCTCCAAAAGGAACAACTTTAGTTACTTCTCCATCAACAACATCTTCTTCTTTATAGTGAAGTTCAAAATCAAGCCAAGGATCTTCATTTACTTGTTTAATTGACAAGGAAATTCTTTCTTTATCATTATCGATTTCTAATACTTTAACAGTTACAGGATCGCCAACTTTTACAATTTCATTTGGATTTTCTACATGACGCCAAGATAGTTCCGAGACATGTACTAATCCATCCATTCCACCAATGTCTACAAAAGCACCAAAACTGACGATAGAAGAAATCTTTCCTTCTTTTATATCTCCTACTTGAAGGTCATCAAGAAAGCCTTGTCTTTCCTCTGACATCTCTTCTTCTAAATGAGCTTTTCTAGAAAGAACTATATTATTTCTTTGTCGATCAAGTTCAAGAATTTTTGCTTCTATCTCTTCTCCGATATATGCAGACAGTTCCTTAACTCTTCTTACATCAATAAGCGAAGCTGGTAAGAAACCTCTAACTCCTATATCGACTATTAATCCCCCTTTTACTGACTCAATAACAGTTCCTTTTATTGATTTTTTGCTATCAGAGATTTCTTGAATGTCTCCCCAAGCTTTTTCATACACCGCTCTTTTGACAGATAGTATTAATCTTCCTTCATCGTCTTCTTTATCTAAAACTAATGCCTGGATTTTTTCACCTTCATTTACTAATTCTTTTGGATTTGCACCTTTTCTTACAGACAATTCCCTTGAAGGTATTACTCCCTCAGACTTATATCCCACATCAACCATTACTTCATTTCTATCTACTCGTACAATGGTTCCTTCGATTACATCACCATTATTAAAAGACACTAATGTTTGTTCAAGTAATTCTGGGAAGTCTTCTGGTTTTATATCTTCAGGAAGTTCGACGACATTAGAAGGAGAGGCAGTCTCTTCATTATTATTTGTCATATTTAAAATTTTTTCCAATCATAGTGTTGCGTCAATAAGAATAACATATCTGTGATTTTTACAAACTAATTATTAAAATTTGCAAGGGAATTATTAACTTTGGTATTTACATAAAGTGGTACATCTAGTTTCATTGCGTTTTTCATATTGTCTGACACCATTTTTGAAACCTTTTCAACATCTTTGTTACTTGACTCAACAACTATCTCATCATGTATTTGAAGAAGTAAGTTAGTGTTATTAAATTTATGTAAATTTGACTTAACTTTAATCATTGCAATCTTCATGATATCGGATGCAGTTCCTTGGATAGGTGCATTCATAGCAATACGTTTACCCATAGATTTTAATTGAAAATTTGATGACGACAATTCCCTAATGTATCTTTTCCTACCAATCAACGTTGTAGTATATGTATTCTGCTCAGCATCTTTTACAACTTTATCTAAAAATCCTTTTACATTTGGAAATTGATCAAAATATGCATCAATTAATGTTTTTGACTCTTTTTGGGAAATATTCAAGCTTTTGGAAAGACCGAATGCTTCCATGCCATATATAAGACCAAAATTTACTTCTTTAGCTTTTCTTCTCATTTCTGAATTGACATCATCAATTGATTTGTTAAAAATTCTTGCTGCAGTTTCAGAATGAATATCTGCACGTTCATCTTTTAATATTTTAATCATTTCTGAGTCTTGGCTTAAATGAGCCAAGACTCTTAGTTCAATTTGCGAATAGTCTGAAAGAATGAACTTCATAGAAGGTTTTGCGACAAAAAAATCTCTTATTTCTTGACCTAATTCAGTTTTATTAGGTATATTTTGAAGATTTGGCTTCTCTGATGAAAGTCTTCCTGTTGTTGTGCCGAATAAATTATAATGGGTATGAATTTTTGAATCTTTTGAAACTTCCGGTATCAATCCATCAACATAAGTAGATCTAATTTTTTCAAGTTCTCTATATTTTAATATATGTTTTGGTAAGTCATGATCTTTTGATAATTCCTCTAAAACACTCGCATCAGTTGAAGGTGCTCCTTTTGGAGTTTTTTTGATTACAGGATACTTAAGATCATTAAAAAATATTTCAGATAACTGTTTAGGTGAGTTTAAATTAAATTCTTTGTTGGTAATTTCAAAACATTTGTTTTGAAGTTTTTTTAGCTTTAAAGATAAACTTTTAGATAGTTTTTTCATTTTTTCTTTTGAAACAGAAATTCCTTCATATTCCATTTCAGCTAATATTTTTAACATAGGAAAATCAACATCTTTATAAATTTGAAATAGAGATGAGTTTGACTCAAATTTTTTGATATCTTCTTTTATATTTTTTATTTTCGATTGAAAAAATGTAATAAAATCATCTATTGTTGATTTATTATTTATCTCGCTCTGTCCGTTAAGGTATTTTGAAATATTAATTAAATTATCGGGCCTAATACTAGGATCACTTAAAAACAACATACAATCATATGCTGTAAAATTATCCATTTTTATATTTTTTTGAGTATTAAACATCTCTTGAGAACTTAAACATATAACATTATCAAAGAATTCTAAGGATTCGAATTCTCCATATTGTTTCTCATTAACAAAATAGTTTTTATTGTTGAAATTGAAAACTATGCTTTTAGTATCTATATTTTCTTTGATATTATCAATTTTTAATTCTTCTTTATCTACTTTCTCTTTTGAAACTGCTTCTCTATCTCCAAGAAACCTATTTAATTCATACTTTGAAATATCTTCTTTAGATTGTTCTAATATTTGTTTGTTAAAAAAAACAGTTTCTTTTAATTTTATAGAAGGTACATTTAAATCTAAATCTGTTTTAATCTTTGCTAATTTTTTACTCATTAACAATATATCTTTATTCTCTACAAAATTATTTTGTAATTTTGGTGTTAATTGGCTTAAATTTTTATAAATATTTGAAATATTCTTATATTTTTGTAAAAGAGATATTGCTGTTTTTTCCCCTACTCCAGGTAACCCGGGAATGTTATCTGACTTGTCTCCCTTAAGAGCTAAATACTCTACATATTGACTAGTAAAGATTTCATATTTTTGTATAAATGCTTCACTGTCATAAATTTCAACATCAGATATACCTCTCTTCGTATACATAATTTTTGTTTTAGAACTTATTAGTTGAAATGAATCTCTATCTCCAGTAACAATAGTTACTTTTTTATTTTTTTTATTAAAATAATGTGACAAACTACCAAGAACATCATCTGCTTCATAGCCTTCTAGTGATAATTGGGGTAAATTAAATTTTGAAAGTAGATTTTGAAGCTCTTTTATTTGGATTTTAAAATTATCAGGTGAAGATGATCTATTTGCTTTGTATTCATCATATATCTCATTTCTAAAAGTTTTTTTAGATACATCCCAAGTAATAATAATTTCTTCAACATCATAATTATTTACAAGCTTTGAAATCATCATTAAAAATCCATGTATTACATTTGTTGGAAATCCATCTTTTGTTGTTAACGTTTCTGGTAAAGCATAGAATGCTCTAAATGCAATGCTGTGTCCATCAATAAGAAATATCACACTTTTATTTTAAACTTAATATTTTTTTCTCTCATTCATCTGCATATCAAATATAATCTTAATAAAGCCCGGATGGCGGAATTGGCAGACGCGCTGGATTCAAAATCCAGTATCTTCGGATGTGGGGGTTCGACTCCCCCTCCGGGTACATTATGTCTATTTATATACAACATTGAATGAGGTATAAATTCAAAAATACTCAATAATAGGTTATGAACAATAAAACTATTCTTGGATCTGCAATAATATTTATAATCACAGTAATAATTTTTATTACTAGCTCCTCCTTAAATTCTGATAATTTTGGTGACAGTTTTATTGAACAAATTAGAATATCTGACAGTGAAAATACATTAGAAATTATCTCCGATGAAATTTTGATACAGGTTGGAAAAGATATTTGTAAAAGTACTAATGCATGGGTAGATGAGCAAAATTCTTTAGATGTTATATTTAATTTACTTAAAGTATATGAAATTGAAGTAGACATTAATGATAGAATTATTCCAATTTTGCGATTTCAAGCTACATACGAATTGTGTCCTGAAAATATTTCAGTGTTAGAAAACCTGTTTAAAAATGAAAAATAAGGTAATACTCCAGAGAATTCCTCAGCTTATGTTTGGATTATTTTTATGTGGCTTTGGATTAGCATTTACCATCGAAGCCAATCTAGGACTAAATTCTTGGGATGTCTTTCATGATGGTTTTAGTAAATTAATTGGTGTAAAGATAGGATTCGCAGGAGTTTTAACTGGTTTCATCCTGTTAATTGGTTGGATTCCATTAAAACAAAAACCATTTATTGGAACTATGTTAAATATTTTAACTATAGGCAATGTTATAGATCTGACAATGTATTACTTACCTAATCCAGAAAATCTTTATGTAAAAATAATATTTCTTATTTTTGGCACTGTAGTGTTTGCTTTAGGGGTTGGAGTTTATGTTGGGTCGGGATTAGGACCAGGCCCGAGAGATGGAATTATGGTTGGAATAGCAAAATTAGGTCCAAGCATTAGAGCAACAAGAATTGGAATTGACTTTACTGCTTTTGTTATAGGTGTTTTTCTTGGCGGATCGTACGGACTTGGTACAATTTTTATGGTTATATCAGTTGGACCTATAGTTCAATATTCACTTAAAAAATTTGATAAAGGTGCTATTTTTTCACTTTAGAAATATGTGATTTTTGATTAATTTCTTTTTCTTCCTTCGCCTTAAGTTCGTTTTTAAAATAAACAAGTCGCCTAATTGAGGATATAAAATCAAATTTATCAATCTCTACTTTCTTAAATAAGTCTTCTACAGTATTCCATTTATAACTGTTGATGTTGATTACGGCAGTATCAACTTTATTAATGTAATCAAATTTTTTTATTAATGATTTACACTTGATTGAACATACATTGAATTTTTCAGAAATGTTTTTATACAAAAATCTGCCACAGTAACTGCATCTAGTATTATTTTTAATCACTTCTTATTTTGATTTGACTATTTCTTGTGTTGAGTCTGGAAGTGTCATAAGTATTCTTCTTGGCTTACCTCGAAAGTTAACTCTTGAAGCTTGTTCTTGGCCCATAAAGCAACCTTTGTAAAAATCAACAAAACTTTCAAGCCACTTTATTTCATTAGGTAATAACCCTATTTCAATAATCTTTGAAGAAGGAAGTTCATAAAACAATTCAATTTGAGCCCAATCTACATATTTACTTGAGTTTGATGATGACTTAATTGTTAGTAATTGGTTTGTTTCTGTTATTTCAAAAAATCGATCGTTTTTTGAAATATTTAACTCACAATTTATACGAATTTTGTATTTTTCTAATAACTTTTTCAGTTCAACTAAATTTTCTTCAGTTTGGAAGATTTTTAATACACTATTTTCAACTTCAAAAATAAACCAAAATTTTACTTTTCCATCTGGCCCTAATAAGTATGAAAACTTAATTTCATTTTCCTTTATAGAATTTGATACGAGAGAATCAATAAAGGAAAAACCATCATCTCCTGTTACTTCCATTAAGCTGGTTGATTTTAAAATTTGCATTATCTTATATAGTACTTAGCCAATCTAAATTTAGAAAATACAGAATTTCTTGAAAGAAAGAAGCAAGAATATAAATTTTATCTGTAAAAATTAAATAACCTAATGCAACTAGTGTTATGCCTGAAACATTTGTAGAGTACTTTTGGAAATTTGTAAAAAGTTTATTTTTTAAATTTATTCTATCTGAAAGGATTGCAATTAATAGAAATGGAATTGCTAAACCAAAGGAAAATAATATTAAATACATTACACCGGAATACAAAGTTTCAGATTTAGATGAAAGTGTTAATAAAGCACCAAGAACAGGGCCAATACATGGTGTGAAGCCAAAGCCAAAGGTAAATCCCATTATAAAATTTTTAGATTTTGAAAAATTATTAATATCAACAATATTTGAACTATAAAAATATTTTTTATTTAGTGAAGGCATCAAGAGAACTAAGCCAAAGATAATTATTATTACTCCACTTATTTGACCCAGCAACGATGCATTCCTTGTAAAAAAAGAACCTACAGAACTTGCTAAAGCACCTAATGATACAAATACAAATGAAAAACCAACGACAAATTGCAACGCTCCACTTAGTCTTGTGATTTTTGAATTGTTATCTAATGAAAATATTGCAAAATATCCAGGGACCAGAGGGAGGACGCAAGGTGAAAAAAAAGACAGAGCTCCAAAAAAGAAAGCTATTGATGCATTAATTTCCATAGATTAAATATATACCTTGATAAAAATTAAAAATAATCTTACTTATAACCTTCTTTTCTCCTGTATTTTGTACAAATAATACAATTCTCTAATTTATGTCCTCTTGCTGGACAATATTCTCTTCCATAAAATATGATCTGTAAGTGCAATTTATTCCACTTTTTTTCCGGAAAAAGTCTTTTTAGATCATTTTCCGTTTTTACTACATTTTTACCAGATGATAAACCCCATCTCCATGCAAGTCTATGTATATGAGTGTCTACTGGGAAAGCTGCATGTCCGAACGCTTGACTCATAACTACTGAAGCTGTTTTGTGCCCCACTCCAGGTAATTCCTCTAAGTCGTCAAAGTTTTTTGGTACTTCTGAATTGTGTTTTTTAACTAGCAAGCTTGATAAGCCACTAATAGCTTTTGATTTTTGAGGTGATAAGCCACATGGTCTAATGATGTTTTCGATTTCCTTTGTGGTCATTTTTAACATTTTGCCAGGGGTATCTGCTTTATCAAAAAGAATTGGGGTAATTTGATTAACTCTTTCGTCTGTACATTGAGCTGACAGAACAACTGAAATTAAAAGCGTAAATGGGTCTTTATGTTTTAAAGGAATCGGAGTTTTTGGGTAAAGTTTATCAAGTATCTTGACAATATCTTTTACCTTTTTTTCTTTAGTTATTACCACTTTATTATTTTAAACAATATATTAAAGTTCTCTCATATGTTGATAAATGAAAAAAATAAGTCTTTGATTGCGTTATTTATTTCTGCATTATTTTTTGGGTCAACATTTTTAATTGTAAAAAACTTATTAAGCACTTTCAGTCCAACCTTTGTTGTGTTTCTAAGGTATATTATTGCTGCAATTGTATTTGCAATAATTGGTGGTTTGCCTAAAAAAATAGCATGGAAACCTGGAATTTTTATGGGCTTTTTTCTTTGGTTAGGATATGTAACTCAAACTCAGGGATTAGTTACCACTTCAACAATTAATTCGGGTGTTGTTACTGGATTTTATATTGTAATCACACCTTTTCTATCAAAATTTTTAAACAATACTAATTTAGAAACAAAAAACTATTTTTATTCAATAGTTGGATTTACAGGCATAGTTTTAATTTCAATAAATGATGTATCGCAAGTTTTTGGAAATTTATTTACTCTTATCTGTGCAGGAGCTTATGCAATGCATATAGTTTTGGTGGAAAGATATGTTAAAAACCAAAATATTTCTCAACTTATGTTTGTTCAATCACTCACAGGAGGAATCTTGTGTTTACCTCTAATATCGTTTTCTGAATTTCAGTTTTTACCAGATTACTTGATGCCTATAATTTTTCTTGGGTTAGTTGTAAATGTTGGTGCGTTTTATTTACAACTTTATGGTCAAAAGATTATTAAGGCCTCAACTTCAGCTTTGATATTAAGTTTAGAAGCAATCTTTGCATTATTTATTGGAATAATTGTAGCTAATGAATATTTAAATTTACTAAATTGGTTTGGAGTAATACTAGTTTTGATGTCTATATTTCTCGTAATTAAAGAATAGATTTTTCTTCATTCAAAGTATTTATAAATTTCATAATTAACCTTAAAAAGAATACAAGTACAAAAAAAGATGATATTAATATAATTAACAATCTTGGTCCCTCAGTTACCGGAATCACACAATTTACAAGATCATTACATATACCAAATCCACTTCCCCCTCTAGATATATCGTAAATAATCAAAAGTGGGTAAGCCAAAATAATTAGTAAAGAAACCAATATGAAAAAAACAATTATCCTTAATAAAAACATATTTTTTTTATTTTAATATAGTTACATAAATGAAAGTAAAGTTAATAAGTTATTCTACCCCAACAAAAGAATATTTAGATGACGGTATTGATAACGCTCAAGAGCTGGTTGCATTCTGCGCAAGGGTTTCTAATCCATCTAACCAGCTAAACACTGAAACAAGTGAAAAATTGATAAAATATCTAATAAAGAATGCTCATTGGTCTCCACTTGAAATGGTTAGTGCTTGTTTAGAGATAGAAACAACGCGAGATATTGCTAGGCAAATTTTAAGACATAGGTCATTTAGTTTCCAAGAATTTTCTCAACGCTATGCAAATCCTGTTAAAGATCTCGAATTTGTGACAAGAGAAGCAAGATTACAAGATCCTAAAAATCGACAAAACTCAATAGATAATGACGATAAAGAAGTATCAGATATGTGGATAGAAAAACAAGAAAATTTAATACAAAGTGCTACTGATACTTACAATTGGGCAATAGATAACGGTATCGCAAAAGAACAAGCAAGAGCTGTTTTACCAGAGGGAAACACTGTAAGCAGAATGTATATGAATGGAACATTGAGAAGCTGGATTCACTACATTGATTTAAGATCTGATAATGGTACACAGAAAGAACATATGGAAATAGCTGTTGCTTGTGCTGAAGTTATTGCACTGATTTTTCCTATGAGCAAGAATCTTGACTAAGAATCTAACTTATATTTAAATACTAAATAATCTTCTTCAATCACAAATTCTGAATCGGCAATAATCATAAAATCTTGAAAATCTGTTTCAGCTTGTTTGATAAAAGCCATGCGATCATCCCCACCGACTGGCGGTATAGATCTATTTTTTACAGCTTCGGCTCTTTCTTTGTATCTTGCTATAAATTTTTCTACATTAAAACTCATGTAAAATATTTTAGTTAACTAGTAAGTAATGTGTTAATTTCATTTTTCAATTGATTAGTCTTTTTTACTTTAATTTCTTTTAATTCAAGTAATTTTATTTTTTCATCTCCATGAACCTCAAGCTCAACATTTGATAAACCAGGATATTTCTCCAATAATTCCTTGAGTAATATTAAATTCTTTTTATCTAATTTTTCTTCAGTTACAGAAATTCTTAACGGCGACGTATCTAAATCTTCAACCATCTTAGATGGTTCAATTATCTCAATGTCTCTTGCTCTGATAGTATTTTCAGTTCCCCCAACATAGGTACCTGAAATTTTTAAATATATTTCACCATCAAAACTTGCATTATATTTTTCTACCAATTTATTAAATAAGAGAACACCTAAAGACCCTGTAGTTTCTTGTAAGTCAAATTGAATCCATGGATTTCCTCTCCTAGAGACTCTTTTTTGAACATTTGAAATTAATCCTGCAATAACAACATTTAATTCTTCTTCATCGTCAATACTTTGAAGCTCAATAATAGTGTGCGTTGATTCTGATTTTAATACCTCTCCATACCCTTCAAGAGGATCTTCACTAACAAAAAAACCCAGCATTTCTCTTTCTCTCTCAAGCTTTTCTTTTTTGGACCATTCAGTCTCTTTAATAATTGTTAAATTATCGTTTTGATCATTTAGATTAAATAATGATGTTTGATTGTTTGCTTTTTTACTTTTAAGATTTTTTGCATCATCAATTAAGTCTGGAATTGCATTAAACACACCTTTTCTTGGATAACCAAAATAATCAAATCCTCCACCTTGAGCTAATGCTTCTATACCTCTTTTATTTAATGACCTTGAATCAATTCGAGATAAAAATTCTTCTATCGTCTCAAACTTTCCATTCGTATCTCTCTCGTAGACAATTTTTTCAGCAGTTATATCTCCAACATTTCTAACAGCTGATAAACCGAATAAAATTTCATTATCATTGACAGTAAAATCAGATTCACTTTTATTAATATCTGGAGTTGAAACCCTAACTCCCATTTCTCTTGCTTCAGATAGAAATATTGCCGTTCTATCTTTATCTCTCTTGACAGCTGTTAATGATGCAGCAATGTATTCTGCGGGATAATTTGCTTTTAGATACGCTGTTTGATAAGCAAGCAGCGCATAAGGGACTGAGTGGCTTTTGTTAAATCCATATCCAGCAAAAAAAGCAATCTGGTCAAAAAGTTCAATTGCGAATTGTTCTGAATACCCACTTTCCACAGATCCTTCCGTAAACTTTTTACGTTGTTCCTCCATAACTTGTGGAATTTTTTTTCCCATTGCAACTCTTAAATTGTCTGCTTCTTGTAAATTAAAACCTGCTATTTTTTCAGCTATTTGCATAACCTGTTCTTGATAAAGTATTACACCATAAGTTTCATTTAAGATATCTTCTAAATCTGCATGCAAATATTCAATTTCTTTTCGGGAATTTGCACGATCTGTAAATTCATTATGCATTCCCGCTCCAAGTGGTCCCGGTCTAATTAAAGCAACTAGAGCGACAATGTCTTCAAACCTTTTTGGATTTAGGCTTTTAGAAATAGATTGAGCCACCCTGCTTTCAAGTTGAAATACTCCAGTCATTCTTCCTTCAGAAAATAAATTAAAAGTTTTTTCGTCATTAAGTTCTATATTGTCAATATCTAAATTTTTGTCCCCAATTAATTCCAAAGCTCTATCAACAATCGATAGATTCCTAAGCCCAAGGAAGTCCATTTTGAGTAACCCTAATCGCTCTACAGTGTGCATTTCATACTGTGTAACTATCTCTGCATTTTCACCTTTTCTTTGTATTGGAAGAAAATTGGTTATTTTATCTGGTGATATAACTATTGCTGCAGCATGAATACCATCTTGGCGCCTTAAGCCCTCAAGTCCGAGAGCAATATCTATAATTTTTTTCACCTCATTATCTGAGGAATATTGTTTACGCAAATCTTCAGATGCAGAATAAAATTCTTTGCTATAACCACTATCATTATTTTCATCTAGTTGAAGGCATTCTGATATAGTTGCCGTATTTCCTAATATCATAGGTGGCATTAACTTTGCTACCTTATCTCCGCTAGAAAAAGGAAGGCCTAAAACTCTTGCTGCATCTCTGATTGCTTGTTTTGCTTTAATAGTGGCAAAAGTAACTATATGTGCAACTCTGTCCTGCCCATATTTATCTATTGCGTATTGAATGACATCTCCTCTATATCTTTCATCAAAGTCCATATCAATATCTGGAAGAGACTTCCTACCCTTATTCAAAAATCTTTCAAAAATCAAACCATACTTTAGAGGTTCTATACGCGTTATTCCAAGACAGTATGATACGATTGAGCCTGCTGCTGAACCTCTACCTGCAGCTGTTCTTATATTTTTAGAATTAGCAAAGTCAATCAAATCTCCAACTATCAAAAAATATGAAGCAAATCCCATAGAGTTAATGACATCAAGCTCGTAATCTATTCTTTCCTGTATCTCAGAATTTATTTCTTCATACTTATCTTCAGCTCCTATTAGAACTTTTTTTCTTAAAAACTCCTCTACAGTTGATGAACTATCTTCAATGGGAAAATCAGGTAAATAATCCTTATCAAATTCAAATGTGTAGTTAATTCTATTAGCGATTTCTAAAGTATTGTCACATGCATTAGGAAACAAATCATCTGGAAATAAGTCCCTCATTTCTTCTGATGATTTTACATAGTACTCTTCGCCATCAAACTTAAATCGATCTTCATCTTCCATAGTTGCATTTGTTTGAACGCATAATAAAGCATCATGAGCAGAAGAATCATCCTTTTCAACATAGTGGGAATCATTTGCAGCAACTAAAGGAGCGTTAATTTCTTCAGAAATTTTTACTAAGTCTTCTAAAATTTCTATTTGCTGATCAATTCCATGATTATGTAGTTCGATATAAAAGTTTTTCTTACCAAATATATCTTGATAATTTTTAGCTTTTTCTAGTGCCTTTTCATAACTTTTTTCATTTGCAGTATTTCCTTCTTCTCTTGATCCATCTGGTGCAAGATGTTGTGCTACTTCACCACCAAGGCACCCTGATAAAGCTATTAGTCCTTCAGAATGTTCTCTTAAAAGTTCATAATCAACTCTAGGTTTATAATAGAAACCTTCTAAATATGCTCTGCTTACAAGCTCTACTAAGTTTTGATAACCAATATTATTTTCTGCTAAAAGAGTTAAGTGATACCTTTTATTTTTATCTCGCTCAGGTTTTTCAAATCTTGAACCTGGTGTTAAATATGCCTCATATCCAATAATTGGTTTTATACCATGAGTTTCAGCTTGACGCACAAATTCTAATGCACCGTAGAGGTTCCCATGATCAGTAATTGCTGCAGCAGGTTGATTTAATTTTTTTACTTTTTTTAAATAATCATTAATTTTTGCAGCACCATCAAGCATTGAATACTCAGTATGTGCATGTAAGTGAACAAACGATTTACTCATAAATTAATTGTAAAGTTTTTTAAAAAAATTACATCTTCATTATTGAACTAAAATATTCAGGTTCATTAATCGAAAATTTATAATCTTTGTTAAATAACTTAAATTCAAGTTTATAAGACTGTAAGCAAATAGTTTCTCCGTCTAGTAGTTGACTGCGTGTTGCGCCATAAAGTACATCATTCACAATTGGTGTTTTCAGATATTCTAAATGAGCCCTTATTTGATGATTACGTCCGGTAATTAAATCTATATCCAATAGTGAGTAAGAATCACTACTTCTTATAGTCGCATACTTCGTGATTGCCTCTCTCCCATTTTTATTAACTTCTCTCTTTTTTCTATTCTTAGCTGAATGAATTAAAGGTAAGTTAATCTCTCCTGTGTTACTTTTCAAACTTCCCTGAACAATTGCTTTATAACTTTTTTTAATTCTTCTTTTTTTAAAATCATTTTTTAATTGATTAAAAGCTTCTAAGTTAATTGGACAAATTATTAAACCGGACGTAACTTTATCAAGCCTGTGAACTATTCCCTCTCTATTGTCGTCACCAATGCCAATAATATTGAAATTTTCCATTAGATAATCTCTTAATGTATATTCATCTGTTGTGTTCGCACTGTGTACCAAGAGGCCGTGTGGTTTGTTTATAATTACAAACAGTTCGTTTTGAAAAACAATATCAATATTAATTATTCTTAATCTCCGAATAAAGCAGTAAGACAATTCCTATAGAAATAAATGAATCAGCAAGATTAAAACTTGGAATAAATAATAATTCGATGAAATCAGTTACTTTGCCATCATTTCCTGTAATTAAATTCCAACCTCTTTCTCCTAAATTTCCAACTGCTCCAGATAAAATAAGTACCAATGAAATTAGCTCTAGGTTTTGTTCTTCTATATCTTTAATTTGTATTACTAACCAACCAAATACAAAAATAGACAATATGTATGTAAAAATTGTGTAGTCACTTAGTAAGCCAAAAGCAATACCTGTATTGTAAGTTAAATCTATTGTCAATATTCCATCAAAAATCACATTCTCTTGAATATTGTTTTCTCTTATAAAAAATTTAGTAAAAAGATCTAAAGAAGATAAGAATAATGTAATTATAAAAGGTAAAAATTTATTTTTAAGATTCAATTAATGCTGCGCAATTTTTACAAAGAGTTGAATATGGTAATGCTTCTAATCTAGCAACAGGGATGGGTTCTTGACAATTTTCACAATTTCCATATTTTTTTTTCTTTATCATAACAAGTGCATGTTCAACTTGGTTTAATAAATGTCTTGTATTTTCATCTAGAGTTAATTCTTTTTCAAGCTCAAATGCCATAGATCCTCCATCTGCAGAAGATGGATCTGGGCTTCTTTCAGCTGAAGCCTCAGACAATCTTATATTTTCTCTTTCCTGTTGGTGATGTTCTAGTATCTGAGTTAATTGTTCTTTTTCAGCTAAAAGCTTTTTTTGGAATTTATTTACTGTATTGAGTGAAAGTTTTCTTGCCATGTTAAATTTTATTAATGAATGTATATTAGCCATTTTTTAGAAAAAATATACTATTTTATGATTTTTTAAAACTTTTTTTATTAACACTATTTGCACAGAAAAACCTATAAAATCTAATGATATGTTTAAAAGAGTAGATAATAATATTAACTTAGCTTCAGTTGAAAATGAAATTTCAAATTATTGGGATGAAATTAATGCCTTCCAAACTTCATTAGATAATAGGAAAAATAATAAAGTATTTAGATTTTATGACGGCCCACCATTTCCTACCGGAAGTCCTCATTATGGAAATCTTTTAGCTGGTGTTATAAAAGATATCGTACCAAGATACTGGACTATGAGAGGATACTATGTTGAGAGAAGATTTGGTTGGGATGTACATGGTTTACCTATTGAAATGGAAGTTCAAAAAAAGCTAAATCTAGAAGATCCGCAACAAATAGACGAATATGGAATTGATAAATTTAATGAAGCTTGTAGAAAGCAAGTTCAAACAAATACTGAAAATTGGGAAAAAATAACAAGAAAAATTGGTAGGTGGGTTGATTTTGAAAATGACTACAAAACTATGGATATTGATTTTATGGAAAGCGTGTGGTGGGTTTTTAAAGAGCTTTGGGAAAAAGAGCTTATATACCAAGATTACAAAGTCTTACCCTATTCTTGGGCAGCGTCTACACCTCTTTCAAACTTTGAAGCAAATATGGATTATCGAGAAGTTGAAGATCCATCAATATACTTTACTTTAAATGCCCGAGATGATTTTAATGAAGTTAAAAAAAATGATAAGTTTTTAGTCTGGACTACAACCCCCTGGTGTATTCCGGGAAATCTAGCTATTGCTGTTGGAAAAGATATTGAATACTCTCGCATTTCTTTAGACAACCAATTTTATTGGATTGCTTCTGAAAGATTACATGAATTAAAAGACTATGAAGTAAAAATCGTTTTAACTTGTCTAGGGAATGATTTAATAGGTGCTGCCTATGTACCAGCTTATAAAGAGTATGAAGATTTATTTTCTGCGGGTGCCTTCAGATTAATTCATAGCAATGATACAAATACTGATTCTGGTTCAGGATTAGTATCTCAAGCTCCCGCTTACGGAGAAAGTGATTTTTATGCACTTAAAAATTCAGGAATTGAAGTAATTGCTGATCCAGTAACTCTTTCTGGAAAATTTGATGACACATTTATTGAATTAGCAGGAATGAATGTAAAAGATGCTGATAAAAAAATTATGAAGCAACTCAAAGAAAGAGGAAATTTATTTAGCCAAAAAACTGAAATGCACTCATACCCATTTTGCTGGAGAACTGGAACACCATTAATCTACAAAGCAATTCCGACTTGGTTTGTAAATGTTGAAAAAATAAGAAATCGAATGGTTGAATTAAACCAAAGTACACACTGGGTACCAGGTTTTATCGGTGAAAAAAGATTTTCAAATTGGTTAGGCAATGCAAGAGATTGGGCAATTAGTAGAAATAGATACTGGGGAAGCTGCATACCTGTTTGGATAAATGAAGATGACCCAAATGACACAATATGTGTTGGCTCAGTATCTGAACTTGAAAATTTAACCGGTGAGACAATTACAGACTTACATCGACATTATTTAGATGATCTAATTATTACAAAAGAAGGGAAAACATATAGACGAACTTCTGAAGTTCTAGATTGTTGGTTTGAGTCTGGGGCAATGCCTTATGGTCAACAACATTATCCTTTTGAGAACGAAGAGCTATTTATGGAGGGTTTTCCAGCAGACTTTATTGCTGAGGGCTTAGATCAAACTAGAGGCTGGTTCTATACATTAACTATATTGGCAGTAGCTTTATTTGATTCAGTAGCTTTTAAAAACTGCATAACCACTGGAATGATACTTGCTGAAGATGGTAGAAAAATGAGCAAAAGTCTGAAAAATTATCCTGATCCTGAAGAACTTTTAAATGAATATGGAGGAGATAGTTTAAGAGCATATTTAATTGATTCTCCAGTTGTAAGAGGCGAGCCGCTAAAGTTTTCAGAAGAAGGAGTAAAGTTAGTAACAAGAAATATAATCCTTCCTTTATGGAACAGTTTTTCATTCTTTTCCACTTATGCAAATGCTGATGAAATTACTTTTGAAGATTTGGAAAAAGCTTCACCAATAGAGGAAAGAAACTTAATGGACAGGTGGATAATCTCCTCCCTTCAATCGTTAATAAAAGTCGTAAATGAAAAAATGGAAAATTATTATCTATATGAAGTAATTCCTCCACTAATGAATTTTGTTGATGAGCTTACAAATTGGTATGTGCGGTCAAACAGAAAAAGATTTTGGAAAGAAAAAGGAATTGATGATATTGATAAAATTAATGCTTTCAAAACTTTACATGAAGTTCTTATTGAATTTAATAAAGCGATGGCTCCTGTGCTTCCATTTATTTGTGAAAAAATATATCAAGGATTAATAGATGATGAAAAAACAAGTATACATTATTGTGATTACCCTGAATCAAACCCTAAATATATTGATAAAGATTTAGAAGAAAGTGTAGATCTAGCTAAAAAGATTATTAAAAGTGTAAGAAATTTAAGGGTAAAACTTAAACTACCAAATAAACAACCTTTAAAATCTATAACAATCATCTCTAATAATAAAAATTTAACTAAGCAATTAGCAGTAATAGAAAATCTTATTATGAATGAAGTCAACATAAAAGAAATTAAGGTTGAAAAAAATATTGATAAATGGATTGATTATGAATTTAAACCAAATTATGAAATACTTGGACCTTCCCTTGGTAAGGAAATTAGTAAAGTTGCTAAATACCTAAGTGAAATTACTAACAATCAAAAAATATTACTACTAGAAAGTAAAACGATCGATATAGATGGAATAAAAATTGATCTTAAAGATATTAATGTAAATTTAACTAAAAAGAAAGATGTTGACGGGTTAGATATTGTTGGAGAATTTAGTTTACTGCTCGATACAGAGTTAAATGAGGATTTATTAATGGAAAGAATGTCTAGAGAACTTGTATCACACATTCAAAAAGAAAGGAAAAATCAAGGATATGATGTTACTGACAGAATAGAACTAACTATAATTTCAGATGACGAATTTGTTCAAAAAACAGTTGAAAATTTTTCATCTTATATAAAAAATGAAACTCTAGCGATTGATTTGGAAACTAAAAAATTAAGTACTAATAACAAAGTAAACGATAGAAATGCTGAAGTATCAATTAATAAATTAACAAACAATTCTTAAAATATAAGGTTGAACTAAATTAAAACCAAATATAAGAATTAATGGAGAAAGATCAATGCCTGCCATTCCAATTCTTAATGCTGGTATTCTAGATCTAATCGGTGAAAGAATTCTTTCAAAATATCTGTCTAAAAAACTTTTAACTTGGCCTATAGGGTGATCATAAGGAACTTGTATCCAGCTTAAAATTATCCATGCAAACAATGAATAATAAAATAATCTAAACAATAAATATGTAATGCTACACATTTATTTTATATAAACCTAGATCTTGAAGTCTTTCTCTTTCAGATGAGCTTAGCGAAGAATTTGAAGGTAATAATAAAAAAACACCATCGCGATTAATAGATCTTATTGTTGAATTACTCATAAAAGCCATCCCTGTTACAAAATCTAATATTCTTCTTCTTTCTTGATTGTCAGGTATATCTCTTATGTCCATAGCAACTATAAATTCTTCCTTTATAGCGATGCCTAAATTGTGTATTTCAGAAAAAGATCTTAATGCTTTGATTTCAACTTCGTCTTTTGGAGAGTGCACTCTGATATCCCCAATATTTTCATCATCAATAAACCTATTCTCTCCAGAAGGGCGTACTGTTGTTTGTTGGTTTTGAGCAAACTCTTGATCAGGTTCTGGCTGCTTTAATCCAATTGATATGAGAAATTTTTCTAACATTATTTAAATAGTTTAGTTCCTATACGAACTATTGTAGCACCGTAATCGAGTGCTATTTCGTAATCATTCGACATACCCATTGAAAGCTCTCCTTTGTAGCCAAATTTAATTTTGAGTTCATTATTTATTTTTTGCATATTTGAAAAGACAATTTTTGGATCCGAATCGATATTAGGAATTGTCATAATACCACTTGGACTAATACCTTTATCAAGACAGTGTTCAAAAAAACTACCGATTTCTTCTTTTTTGACTCCATTTTTTTTTGGATCATCATCAATATTTATTTGAATTAAATATTTACAATTTGTATCAATAGTTTCTAAAATATCGACTTCTTTAGTTCTTGATATTGTATGTATATATTGAAAGCTATGTGTGATAACTTGGAGCTTTCTTGATTGAATTGGTGCTATAAAATGATAGTTTACATCTGTGTATACACTTTTATGCAGCTTATAATCTTCTAATCTGTTTTCACCAAATTCTCTAAATCCAAAATCATACAAAAATTTTAACTCTTCATTAGTTCGGTTCTTAACGACAGGTAATAATTTTGCACCATATGAAAGAACTTTAGAATTGATTTTTTCTATATTACTTACTTCCATATAAATCCATATTGCCTTTTTCTTTTTTTATTCTCTCTGTAAGAGTTGTAGGAGCTATCGCAAATTGTACAAATTGAAGAAACTTCAATTTTAAACCCAATTTTATTTGACATATCTCTCAAGCTTTGTGCCATATTTAGATATTCTTTTCCTTCTCTTTTGTCTATATATCTGTATAAATATTTACTGACATCATCTTTAACTTCATAACAACATGATTGCGCATGAGGTCCGACAGACATAAGCAATTCATTTAAGTTAAAATTTTTTAATGCATTTTTTATTATTTTGTTTTTGACGCCTCTCCAGCCAATATGTACTGCACCTATATTATTTCCATCTTTTAATAAGATCGGCATACAATCTGCGGTTTTTACAACTAAACATAAATTTTTACTTGAAGTAAATATTCCATCCGACTTGTAGGTTCCTAATTTTTTAGCATGGGCAACCTTATTAGAATGAGTTTGTTGCATAGAAGCATAAGATTTTATACCAATCTGAACCAGTAATTCTTCTAAATTATTAAAACTTTTATCTGTAAATAAAGCTTTAGAGATTAATTTTGATTCGATCATCCTTTAATAAAATCAGGAAGACCGTCACCTCCATTGTTCTCAAAATCACCAGATTCTTTGACTCTTCTATTTGGCCTTGGTCCGAATCCTGCTGCAACAACAGTTACTTCTACTGCATCTCCTAATGTTTCATCAATGGTATGACCAAAGATTATTTCAGCATTGTCGTCAGCTTTTTCTGTTATTACTCTTGCAGCTTCATTAATTTCCTGCAATTTCAAGTCTTCAGAGCCAGTTATTGTTATCAGAACACCCTCAGCACCATCCATTGTGGCTTCCAGCAGAGGAGAAGAAATAGCTGCTTGTGCAGCATTAGGAGCTCTCTGTTCTCCAGTAGATCTTCCAATGCCTAATACAGCATTGCCAGCATCTTTTAATATTGTCTTTACATCAGCAAAGTCAACATTAATTACTCCTGGCTGAGTAATTAAACCAGATATACCTTTAACACCGTTTGATAGAATTTCGTCAGATTTTAGATATGCCTCGCTAGCTTTAATATCCTTATCTGATATTTGAAGCAACCTATCGTTAGGGATAACAATTAAAGTGTCCAATACATCTCTTAATGCCTGTACACCTTCTTCTGCCTGAACGGATCTTCTTCTACCTTCAAATCCAAAAGGCCTTGTTACCACTCCAACTGTCAAAGCGCCAAGCTCATGTGCAATTTCAGCAATAATAGGTGAAGCACCAGTTCCGGTACCTCCACCTTCACCAGCGGTGATAAATACCATATCGGATCCTTTTAAAGCTTCTTCTATCAATTCTCTAGAATCAATTGCTGCTTGTCGACCAACTTCAGGGTTTGCACCAGCACCGAGTCCCCTTGTAGTTTTTCTTCCTAAATCAAGTTTTAAATCAGCCTTTGAACCAAGAAGGCTTTGAGCGTCAGTATTGGCCGCTACGAAATCAACACCTTTAATTCCCATTTTTATCATTCTGTTGACTGCGTTAGTTCCTCCACCACCAACACCTACTACTTTAATTACTGCAGTATAATTTCTAGGTCTCATGTTTAGGTTGACACCTTTTTCTTTTGTATTTCTTTTAGTTGCCATAATTTATATCTCCAATTCAATATTTAAACAATATCATCAGTTTTTTTTAAAGACAATATTTTTTTTTATTTTTATCTATATCTATAGTTTAGATATAGATTTAACAGTTAGCTATTAGTTCTTCTGACCCTAAGAAACGTATTTCCCCACTACACACCGAGTTCTCGAGTAAAGACCCTAGTGCAGCGGCCTTTGTGCCAAGGTCTATGGGAGGTCCTAAATCGATGAGAGCTTCTCCGTACGTTCCTGTAAGTTTTTCTCCGTCATAATTGAATGAGAGATTAGATAAGTTCAAGTTGTAGTTTTTGAAAGTCATTATCATTGAAATTAGTTCACCATTAAACCCCGCTTCTACAGGCCCATTAGTTATTACAATAGAAGGCAATTCACTGAATTTAGATGAGGGAATTTGAAATCCATTTTTATAGAGAATATTTCTGAGCGGAATGGTCCCTCTTAAATCTGATATGACTATAAGTTCAGCATGCTCACTGATAACCAATACTAATTTATCGGGGTACACTTTACGTACCTCTATATTTTCAATAGTTGGATACTGCATTTTCTTGCTCAAAAAAGTATCGCTATTTATTAACCATATTGATTGATTTAAAACATAGTTAGAAAAATTAGCACTATCAAAATTATTTGAGGTACTCTCAATTTCAATTGTTTTAACTCTAAAATTTGATGAATTTATTGAAAAGCCAATATTTAATATACCCATAAGCAGAAAAGTAAATATCAAGAAAGATTTAAATACATTTTTTTCTTGTAGGCTGTATTCACTTTCCATTTATGTGAACTCACCAATAAACTGGATCTCTTCTTCAAGTCGTACTTTGTATTTGTCATAAACCTTTTCTTTAACATACTGAACTAAATTGTACAAAGAGGATGCTTTAGCACCTTTTTTAGCAATAAAAAAATTAGCATGCTTTGTGCTAACACTCACATTGTCAATAGAGTATCCTTTTAATCCGGCATTATCTATTAATTCACCAGCAAAATAACCTTCTGAATTTTTAAATACACTGCCAGCATTATAAATACCAGGTGGCTGACTTTTTTTCCTTTGATTATTAAATTCAGACATCTTTTGTGCAATTAACTTAGGATCTGTATGCTCAAATTTTAAGACTGCTGAAAGGATAACTTTGTTATCTAAATTTTCTGACTGCCTATAACGATAATTTATTGTGTTTTTATCTACCGTTATTAGCTTTCTTTCATTTAAGTCATAACAATTAACCTCCACCACATTAGTCGCGATTTCATATCCATAAGAACCTGCATTCATTTTTAATGCTCCACCAAGGGACCCTGGGATACCCAGTAAAAACTCTCCCCCACCTAATTCGCTGTCTTTTAAATATCTAGACAAATCAGGTAAATACGTACTGGCACCAACCTCAAGAATGCATCCATCGTTAGTATTTTCAATAAATTCAAATTGAGGTTTTAACACATATCCTTTGTATTCTTTATCTGAAAATGCAATATTAGAACCTTTACCAAGTACAAAAGTATTATTGCTATTTATTTTGTCAGAAATTTTTAGTAAATCATCATAATTCTCTAACTCAATATAGTTTTTGCATAAACCACCAAATCTATATGTGGTTACTTTTGAGAGTTCCACACTATTTATTTTCATTTAAGTATTTTAATATTTGTGGACCTAAAAGAGTAATATCACCAGCTCCAATAGTTAAAACAGTATCTCCAGGATTAATATTATTTTTAATGTAATGAGGTACTAATCTTGGAGATTTCATGTATTGAATATCTTTCCCTTCAAACATAGCACTTGAAACACCGGGTATGGGTTTCTCACCTGCCGAATATATATCTGTAATTAATGTTAAATCAGAATGTCCGAACGAATCTCTTAAATCTTCATAATTATCTCTTGTTCTAGTAAACCTATGTGGCTGAAATACAACAATTAATTTACCTGACGTATTTTCTTTCAAAGCTTTTGTTGTAGCTTTGATTTCTGTGGGGTGATGACCGTAATCATCATAAAAGTTAGTACCATTAAAATCTCCAATATATTCCGTTCTTCTTTTTACTCCATCAAAATGCTTAATTGCATGTAAGCATTGGTCGATTGAAATTCCATTTTGATTTGCCAGTGCAATAGCCCCTACAATATTTGAAATAAAGTGTTCACCAATTAATTTTGTTTTAATTGTGTAATCTTTTTTATCTACATTAAATGAACTCGGAAAATTAACTTTGTAATTTGAATTTTTTGATGAAGAATATGATATATCTCCGGACCTTAAAAAAGTAGAAAGCTTGGTATCATCAATATTAATTACACATTTATCTTTTACATTTGTAATAACAATTCCAAATGCTTCCTCTAAATTACTGTAGGATCCATAATGATCTATGTGGTCGTAATCAATATTTGTTATAAGTAAACTATTAATTTCTAATTCTTTGAATGTATTGAATGCTTCATCAGTTTCAAGTAACAAAGGAAGGTTTTCATCACCGTAATGCCCCCCAATTCCATTGAATGAAGTCACTCCGCCATATATATATGATATATCTATTCCATTGAATTTGAAAATATGGGCTAGCAAAGCAGTCGTTGATGTTTTACCATGGGTCCCGGTAACCCCAATTAAATAAACAGTTTGAGAAAGTAATTTTAAAAATTCTGGTCTTGTCAGCACATTTGGTTCACTAACAAAATCTTTAAGAAAAATAGAATCAATTTTTATCGCAGATGAAATAATATACAAAGTGTCATTTGTGTATGTATGGTTTGAAATATCAAAATCAACTTTAATTCCATCATTATTTAAGAGATTTGTTACGTAGGAGCTTCTCTGGTCATATCCTGAAACATCAAGCCCTTTTTGAGATAGATATTTAGCTATAGAGCTCATCCCAGAGCCTCCAATTCCAATGATGTAGCATGATTTATATGAGTTAATTGATTTGCTCATATAGCTCCTCTGAAATTGTTAAATTCCCTATAGGAATATTCTCCAAATTAATTTTTTTATTTTTTATATTTTCTGAGATATTTTTAATGTTAGTTATCATTTCTTCAAATGAACTTACCGTAAAACCAAATCCTCTTTCTTCTAAATATTTTGCATTCAATACTTGATGTGATGATGTTGTTCCATGTTTATATGGTATTAATATCTGCGGTATTCCTAAGTAGGCAGCTTCGAGAGAACCTCCCCCAGCTCTTCCAACTAAAATATTAATTTCTTTATAAAAATCATCCATTTCTTCTATAAAATCAATGCTTCTATAATTTTTACTTTTTATTCCTAATTTATCGTTATTTTTACCTGTCACATGAACAATATTAAAATTTAAGTGATGTTCAGTTTCCATAAATTTATAAACATAATTATTTATTTGGTTAGAACCCTGACTACCTCCTATAAATCCAATAGTTTGATTTTCAAGTAATGAGATATCCTTCCTAGTTAATGTTGTATTTACAATCGGACCTGTATAAATTAACTTTTTTTTACTTATATTTTCAGTTTCTTCAAATGAAGTGAAAACAGAATTAGCAAAAGTAGCACTTATCTTATTTCCTAAACCTGCATAGACATTTTGTTCTTGAATAAAAAATTTTGCATTTAGTAATAATGAAATTACAGCTGCTACGGGTGCAATATAGGCTCCAGTAGTAAGCACGACATTTATATTTTGATTTTTTAAAAATCTTTTAATTTCATATATAGATTTTATAATTTTAGGAAAATTAAATATGTAGCCTAATATTCCATATTTTGAAACATATGCATTTGTTATGTAAATATTCGTATTTAAATTTTCTAAATACTGGACTCCCCTACTGTCACTAATAACATACATGTCATTTGGGCTTACACCCAAATTTTCTAATTCTAATAATAAATTTTTAACTGGAAGAACATGTCCACCAGTTCCAACACAAAAAAAACAAATTTTCTTATTCATAATCTTTTGAATACATCAGGCCTAATGCTACAAAGATTGAAATCATAGCACTAGAACCGTAGGATACGAATGGCAAAACAATACCTGTTATTGGAATTAACCCAACTGCACCACCCAAATTTACTACTGTTTGAAAAAATATCCAGCTTCCAAATCCAACAGCAATTAATTTTTTTATTTCATTTTTTTCTTTAACTGCTATTAGGAAAGTTGTAGTTATCAGTATGAAAAAAGCTAAAACTATTAAAAATAGCCCAAAAAATCCATATTCTTCACCAATTATTGAAGAAATGAAGTCTGAATACGAATTAGGTAATGATCCCCATCTAGCTCTTGAAGTTCCAGGGCCAAGACCAAAAAGTCCTCCGGAACTAATTGCAATCCGGCTTTGATTTAACTGAAAACAATCTCCAAGTAAATCAACGCCAATATCACATTTTCCAGACAGCCAAGTATTTATCCTGTTTAAGCGATAGCTACTTGATCTTGCAACCATATAAAGAGGGATAAGAGATACAACAATTGTGGATAATGGATAAATAAATTTAATTTTTGAGAAAAATATTTGGGCAAATAATATAAAGCATATTGATGCAAATGTTCCATAATCTGGTTCTAGTAAGACCAAAAAACCACAGAATAAAGGCAGAAAAATAGATCTTATAAATTTTTTAATATCAGAATCATCAGAAATATCATTAGAAATTTGTTTTGCTACCCACAAAATAATCAATGGTTTAGCAAGCTCACTTGGTTGAAAATTTACAATACCTAAATCTATCCAACGTCGACTTCCGCCTACGACTATTCCATAAGTTAAAACTAGAAAAAGTGTTATACATATTGTGACAATTGAGATTGATGAAAATTTTGATATAAATTCTGTATCTAAGTTTTTTAAAATATTAAAAATCAAAACTCCTAATATAATTGCGGTTAAATGGCGTTTAATAAAATAAAAGTTATCGCCATACAGGTTTAATCCCTCAACAGAAGATGCAGAAACATTTAATAAAATACCAAATGATATTAAAAATAAAATTGAAAAAATATTTAGTCTTTTTATAAAATCTAATGAATCAACTTTCACGAAATTTCACCCAATATCATTTTTTTAAAGTAATTACCTCTATCTATATAATTATCAAAATCACTAAAACTAGATCCTCCACATGAAAATAAGACAGTATTGAAGTTTTGATAATTTGCCTTAATTAATTGTTGAAGATCTTCTATAGATTCATATTGAACAACAATACTTTGATACATAGATAAATCAAATTCTGAATTTTTAGGAACAAAAATTTTTTTAATTTCGTCAGATAATACAAGCTTGTTTGAGTTTATTCCTTTTGTTAGACCATGCATAATTAACATACAATTATTAACTTTTAACGAAGCCTTATTTACAGATTCAAGGTTTGTAGATTTTGAATCATTAATAAAATTTACACCATTTTTTGTGTGAAATATCTCAAACCTATGTTCTGCTGAAGGCTCTGCAGATAGAAAATCAATTACATCTTTTTCTGAGATTTCAAATCTGCTGCAAACTGCAACGAACATAGTTATAAATTCATCAAAATAGTTTGGTAAAAAATAATTATTTATGTCTTCAATTACAGTAATGTTTTCAAGACTTGATTCATTAATTTTTAATTCTTCATCAACTGGTCCTAAAAACTTATTCTGAACTTTCTTTGTAAAATTAAATATTTTTAGTTTAGAACTTGCATAATCTTCAAAAGAATTATGCCAATCAATGTGATCTTCGTAAATATTTAAGATAACAGAAGTGTCTAAGTGTAATTCATTAATGTGATGAAGTTGAAAACTAGAAAGCTCAAGTATCAAGAAATCTAGGTTATCAGCATCATTAATTAAATTAAGTGGAGAAATGCCTATATTCCCTCCTACATTGCTTTTATAGCCATATTTATTTAATATTTTATTAAGTAATGAAACAAATGTTGTTTTGCCATTAGTTCCAGTAATTCCAACGATTTTTACATTGCTTACATTATTAAAATATTCAATATCAGTTGTTATCTTGATATTGGTTTCTTTTGCAATATTTAATATTTTATGATCTTTCTTAACCCCTGGTGAAACATATATCATTTCCAAATTAGCAAAATCTTCTATTTGAAAGCGTAATTCTTGTGGGATAATTTTATTATCATCATAAATAAAATATTTTTTATTCTCAGATATTAAGTACTTTTCAATATCTTTCCCAGTTGCACCATAACCAAGTATCAGTGAATATTTCATTGTCCAAATAGCACATAGTCGGCATAGAATAATCCAAGCCCTACTACAACAGCTATTCCATTGATTATCCAAAAACGAACTATTATTGTTGTTTCAGCCCAATTATTCATCTCAAAATGATGATGTATTGGAGCCATTTTAAAAACTCTTTTTTTTCTATATTTAAAAGAAAGAATCTGAATTACTACAGAGGTGCCTTCAAGTATGAAAAGAAAGCAGAAGAAAAGTATTAAACCATCAGTACCTAGAGCTAATAAAATAAGTGGAAATAAAGCACCTATGAAATGTGAGCCAACGTCGCCCATAATTATTTTTGCTGGATTTGTATTCCACCATAAAAAGCCTAGACAAGCTCCTGCAACAGCAGAGATTAATAGAGAAATGTCGACTGTTAAAAAATTATTTCCTATAAATTTTGAATAATATTCTGGGTGTCTATACATCCAAAAGGAAATGATTAAAATTCCACCAAAACTAATAGCACTACTTCCTGCTACCAATCCATCTAAACCATCTGTGAAGTTAACAGAATTTGTAATACCTACGATAAAAAAGATTACTAATATCCACTTAGCAATTCCAATATCTAATCCTAAGCCGCTAAAAAAATAAAAACTTGATTCGTAATTTAAATATATAAAGTAATAAACACCTATTAAACTTACCAAAAACTGTAAAGAAAATTTTTGAGATGGCTTTAGCCCAAGATTTCTTCCTGCTTTTACTTTTAAAAAATCATCTAGTAATCCAACTAAGGCCATCAAGAGTGCCAAAACTAAAATTAATAAGACATTTATATTCATAGATGTTATTTCAACTTTAAAACCTTGACCGATTGTCCAAAAATTTATATGGGAAAGAGCGTATCCTGCAAAAGTACCGAATACGATGAATATTCCTCCCATGGTCGGTGTTCCTTTTTTGTGATCGTGAAAATCTACTTCTTCTTGAATTTCTTGACCAATATTTCTTGATTTAAAATAGTTGACACCTATTAAAGTCGAAAATAATACAACGAGAAAACTTATTCCACCGGATACAATAATTCCAATCAACTTGTTAGCTCCAATGCTTCTTTAGCAATTTTAATGTCATCAAAAGGAAGAAACTCATTTTGAACTTCTTGTACTTTTTCATGTCCTTTACCTAATATTAATAAAACTTCATTATCTTTTAGGCTTTCTACGCCTTTATATATTGCTTCTTTTCTATCGAGTATTACATCAGTGTTTTTATTTAATGGTATACCTTCGAGTATATTTTTAGATATCTCTATAGGGTCTTCACTTCTTGGATTATCGTTCGTGATAATAACATGATTTGCACTTGTTGTTGCTTCACCCATTTTTATTCTTTTACTTTTATCTCTATCACCACCAGCACCTAAAACAACCGTTACATTGTTATATTTACTCTTTGCGTATTTAATTACTTCTTTTATAGCTAAAGGAGTATGGGCATAATCGACAACTACTGTTTTATTTTCAAAAGTGATTGACTCAAATCTACCTGGTGGATTAGTTAAATTTTCACTACTTGTTATTAAATCATCTAAATTATATTGATCAGAATAATAAGCCATAGAAAAAGCTAAAAGAAAATTTTCAATGTATTTTGGTCCAGTTAAATTCAATCCGCATTCTACTTGGATCCCTTCAATATTGAATTGAATCTTTTCATCATCAAAATTTAATAATCTCACATCATTACTTTCTTTAGTTCCAATGCTGTATGAATCAATATTTGACATTTCAACTAATTCTTTGCTAATGGCAGATTCAATATAAACAAATTTTTCAGATATACCTTTTTGAAATAATTTTGATTTTGCATGTAAATAATTTTTTAAAGATCCATGATAATCTAAATGATCTTGGCTTAGATTTGTAAATCCTGATATTAAAAACTTAAGATTACCCAACCTATTTTGTTGCAAAGCGTGTGACGAAACTTCAAGAGATACTGATTTAATTTTTTTATTCTGTAATGAAATAAGCTTTACAATATTAAACAATTTTGGAGTTGTTAAAATTTTTTCTTTAGTAAAAAAATATTTTTGTTCTTCATCAATTGTCCCTACAAATAAATTATCTTCACCAATCAGTTTATTTAAGTAAAAAGCTGAAGTTGTTTTTCCATTAGTTCCGGTTATCCCAAAAAAATCTAGGTTGTTAAAGTTTGGTGCTATTTTTTGCAAAATTTGATTAAAAATATTTTCATAATTTTCAAATCTTAAAACTTTATCATTGACTATTCCGCTTTTATTACTTGTGATGATATATTTTGGATTTTCCTTTAGAGATAACTTAATATATTTATCTAACTTTTTTATATCTTCATTATCAATACACAATATAGAATCTAAAGTTACATCAATCGTGTGATTTACAATTTTGGAGTAATCAATATCTTTACTCTTTAAGTCATCAAAATTTAGACTATTCAAAATTTAATCTCCTGGTACTAAGTAGCTTACAATTGTTTTGAAGATCGGTGCAGCTGTAGATCCTCCAGTCACATACTCTGTGTATGGAGAAACTGATGCGCCCCACAATATTACAGATCCTACTATTGGTCCTTCAGCTGTCTCAATAAACCCCGTAAAAGAGGTATTGAATCTATGATCTGAATAACCTATACCTTCTATATGTGTTCTGCTCGTACCTGTTTTCCCACCAATATTGTAATTATCCATCTTGAGTGAACGGCCAGTACCATTTTCACCTTCAACAACATTAATTAGTAAATCTTTTAACCTTTGTGATGTATTTGTATCAATAATTTGATTTTGAGCTTTGTTAGCGTGGGGAGATTTTATCATTGTCAAATCAATGTCTAAACCGCCATTGGCAATAATGCTATATGCTCTAACCATTTGCATTTGTGTAACATTTACAGAATACCCTATCGAAAGTGAACTCAAGCATGTAGTACATTTTTTATATGGATCAAAACTACCTTTTGACTCACCTGAAAGTTCAATTCCTGTCTTATTTGTAAATCCATATCTTTTGAGATAATTTTCTAAACTTAAAATATCTAAATCGGCAGTGGCCATAATGGTGCCTACATTTGATGATCTTTCAATTATTTCTTTAACACTAAGGTTGTAGGGATCATGATTTAAAAAATCTCTATAACATCCTTTATATCCTTCATAATTTTTTTGACATGAATTTTCTATTAATTCAATTTTATCTTTAACGTAAAATTGTGTATTTTCATTTATTAAATCTTGTTCCAGAGCTAATCCAATTGAAAATATTTTTAATGAGGAACCCGGCTCATATTGTGCCCTTGAACTTATTAAATCAACATTAATATAATCTTTTTCACTCTTCTCTTCTGCTGAGATTAAAACTTCTCCCGTATTTGCATTTGCAAATACTACAGAACAATTAAATGCGTTTGTATTTATAAGTGCCTCTTTACACAAATTAGTAGATAAAAATTGCAATTCTGAATCAAGAGTTAATATCAAGTCTTCTCCATGTATTGGCTGTGTTGTTTGAATATTTGCCTGTGGAATAATACTTCCATTTGGAGCTGCCTCATAGCTGATTTTGCCATCTTGACCCTCTAATGAGCTGTTGAAGTATAACTCTAATCCTTCAATACCATTGTTATCTGTATCAACAAAACCAACAATTTTTTTAATTGAAGGTGTGTGTATTATTCTTTTACTTGAAGGTTCTACCAGTACCCCTTCTAAGTTCCAGCTTATAATCTCTTGACCAATTTTATATTCAATATTTCTATCTAAATAAAAAAACCTATCAGAATTAATAATTCTCTCAGCAATCTCAGCACTGTCTTTTTGAATAAGAGGTGATAAAAGCAACGATGCTTCTTTAATATTAGATATTTTGTTTGGAAAAATCCCAATATTAAATGCTTGAGTACTTGTTGCTATAGGTAGTAAATTTTTATCATATATACTTCCTCTCTTAGCTTTAAGGGTTTCGGATTTTATACGATAAGACAAAGCTTGTTCTTGAAAATATTCAGAGTTAGTGAATTGCAAATCATAAACATTTTTTAAAAATAGCCCACTAAATAATGAAAAGCTAAATGAAATAATTAGAAATAAAGTCCAGTTTTTTAGTTTGTAGTATTTCATTTGCCTAAAGAGCCCAAAATATCGATTTGAACTAGTTCAGAATCTAATTTATATGGAGATGAAAGATTCTTATTGATAATAAAAACATCAAGCTTTTTGTAATTCAAAGAGGCAGAAATTTTTTCAATATTCTGTATTGAAAATTGTTCCTGATATAAGTTAAATGTTTGGTCTTTTATAATTTGTAATTCAACAATATCATTATTTACGCTTGATAAATTTTTAGAGACTTCATTAATTTTCATATTTGTATATAAATTTCCAACTAATGAAACGAATATTGAAACAACTAAAATAAATAGAAAATTTTTAAGTTTCATATTTTCACCATATAGCGAAGAACAGCTGATTTTGACCTTGGATTTGATTGTATTTCAGAGCTTGAAGGTTTTCTTTTTTTGTATTCACCTAATTTAAATTGTGCAATATTTTTACATGTACAAATTGCAAATTTTGGATTACATAAACAACCTTTTACTTCATTATCAATAAATTTTTTAATTATTTTATCTTCAATTGAGTGGTAGGTTAAAAAGATCATAACTCCACCTGTTTTAATAAATTTTTTCATATTATCCAAAGATGTAACAATCTCATTTAATTCGTTATTAACCTCTATTCTTATGGCTTGAAAAATTCTTCTTATTGAACTTTTCGTATATTTTGGGTTTTGTCTCGGTATTGCCAATTTAATTACATTCACTAATTCATCTGTTTTCATAATTGGTCTATTTTCAATTATTGAAGCAGCTATTTTTTTTGCATGTTGCTCCTCACCAAAATTAAAAAATATACTAATCAAATCATTTATTTCATAATTATTTATTACATCTTTAGCTGAAAGTTTTTGAGATGTATCCATTCTCATATCAATAATTGAATTATTTTGATATGAAAAGCCTCTATAAGTTGAATCTAATTGATGTGAAGAAACACCAAAATCATAAAAAACCCCACTAATCAAATTTATTTTATTAAGTTCAAAATAAGAATTTATTTCAGAAAAATTTTTATGTATTACTTCATGGCTTGTATCAGAATTAATTACAGCTTCTTCATCTCTGTCGAATCCAATAAAATTTAAGTGATTATGTATATCTGAAAAATATCTGAAGTGTGAACCGTAGCCATAAGTTGCGTCGACAAATATTCCTTTTGGAGCGCCAATTAAAATATCAGATACTTCTGATGTCATAACTCCATCATGTGTCAAATACTCTGCCCTGTTTGTATTCATACCCAGCTCTCTAGAACTGGCACCAATTGGAAAGTTGGGCGGAGTAAGGGTGTTCCAATTTAGTTGTCTAGAGAGCTGGCTATGAACCTATCCTTTCACTTCGTTAATATTTGCAAATGCTTGATCAGCTTCATTTTGAATTTTTTTCCAATTTTTTGTTGACCAAACTTCTACCACAGGACCAGAGCCTGTTACTGTTACATCTTCATTTATGTCTATACCACTATAAACTCGTAGATTTTCAGGTATTTGTACTCTTCCTGCAGAATCTATTTTTACATCTATAGCGCCACTGAATAGTGCTCTTCTTAATTGTCTTGATGTGCGATCTGTAGATGGAAGAGATGCCATTTTAGACGCTTCATTTTCCCAATTATTTTTAGTTAATATTTGGAGACAGTTATCTTGCCCCTTGGTGATTACACAGCCCTGTTGAAGCTCTTCTCTGAACTTTGAAGGTATTACAACTCTACCTTTTGAGTCCATAGTATGTTGAAACTCACCAAGGAACACTTTATCCGCCTTTCGTGCCTTGAACCACTTTTTTACATTATATGACACTTTATGACACTATGCAACACTTTTTGATAAAAATTTTTTTACGCTGGAATAAGATATTCTTTCCAGGATGGATCTGGATTGCTGCCAACAATTGTTTTAATCCAAAAATTGTCTTTTGGGTTTGCTGGAGCTTTTTTAAGTTTCAAATGTGTTTGATGAAGTAGCTTGTCTGCTTTAATTAAATTGCATTTTTTACAACATGCAACTACATTTGACCATTCGTTTAAACCGCCTTTTGAACGAGGAACTATATGGTCAATTGACTCTGCTACTTTTCCACAATATTGACATGTAAAATAATCACGTATAAATATATTCTCACGGTTTAACGCAACTCTTCTAGCAAATGGAGCTTTTACAAAATATGTTAAAATACCCACTTTTGGAATAAAGAATTTTTCTTTTTCAGATCTTAAAATTATTTCAGAGTTTTTGATTATGTTAATTTTATTATTATGCATAAGTGATATAGCTCTTTTAAATGAAACTACGGAGAGGGGTTGAAAGGTAGAATTTAAAATTAATGTTCTATGACTAGATAAAGACATGTGAAAATGATTTTGTGAAAATTTTAAGCTTGAAGTTCTTGACCAAGTACATCATCTTCTACTTTAGTCAATAAATTTAAAAATCTTTCTTTATCTAGTTCAAATTTTGATACATCCTCTTTTACTTCTTGTGCAACAGTGTCTATCGTTTCAAAAAATGTTAACTGACCATTCTTAAGTGCATCAAAAACTTCATTATCTTCAACAGAGTAGATAGTTTGGCCATCTGATTTCAGCTTAACTTCAGATAGATGCTTGGTTAGGTCACCATTTTTAGTTAAATACTTCCAAGCTCTTCTGACTCTTTGAATACTCATACCATTATCTAGTAAAGTTTTGATTACTCTTAAAGCAACTATATCTCTAAAGGAATAAAATTTTGGTACACCTGGTTTTCCATCAGATGATTGTATCGAAGGAGAAACTAAATTTACTTTATCCCAATATCTTAATTGATGTGATGTGCATCCAGAAAGATAGCACGCTTGCTTTGATGTAAAAGCACTTTTCTTCAAACCTTACTCCTAAAAAAAATGATGTATATTTAATTTAATTAATTTTTCTATTTTTGTCTAGAGCTATCTTGATTTCTTAAAATTTTAATAACTTGTTTTACATTCCACTCTTTTACATTTTCTGCATTTAAAAGTGCTCGTGTGTTGGACACAAATACATAGCCTGACACAGCCATAATAGAAAATCCAAATATAGCTATTGCAGGTTGAATGATATAGGTACTGAACATTGTTAAGAGACCAAGGATAAAAATAAAAAAAGAAATTACAGCTCTGTTTCTTGTGAACTTAGATAATGTTGAATCTTCAACAGTTTTGGCTAAATCAGGATCATCCTTCATCAACTCTTGTTCGATTTGTTTTAGAATTTCTTCTTCTTTTTTATTCAAACCCATATTTAAATCTTAATCTAAAACTGAGTTAGTCTAAATTAATGAGCAATTTATTTCTTAGACATGGTGAGGTTCAAAATGAGGCAGATGTGTTTTACGCAAATCTTCCTGGATTTAATTTAAGTAGTAAAGGTGAGATGCAAGCCAAAGATGCTGGAATAAAAATTAAAGAACAATTCGATATAAAATATATTATCTCCTCTCCTCTATTAAGGGCAAGGCAAACAGCAGAAATAGTTAACAGTGTACTTAAAGTAAATATAACTACATCCTATAACATAATTGAATGGGCAGGACCTAGTGATTGGGTCGGAAAAACTTGGGGCGAAATAAAATTAACTCAAAACTTCAAGAGCGCTGATAACAGTCCACTAAATTTAACGAATACTGGAGAATCTTTAAAAAGCGTATTTGATAGATTTAACAATATTTATGAGAAATGTGAGAATACACTTTTTGTATCCCATCAAGATACGATTAGAGCATTTACTTACTATTATTTAAATGATAAAGATTTCACAAAAAATAGGCCCGATCATTGTGAAATACAATATTTTAAAAATTTTGAATTATACACATACTAGGTATGTCATATATAGTATATTATGTAGTACTTATAATAAAATAATATAAAATAAGTAGTCCTCCACCAAAAGACCCTATGAATCCCAAACTACCTACTATAGGTTCTAATGATTTAAAAAATTTTGAATTAAAGTTTTCTAAGTATATATCAACTATCTTTCTGCTGGCTTGAAAAGAAATGAATCCATTAAAGAAAATGAATACAAAACTTAAAATCGTAATCCATGGGTTAGGAAAATTCATAATAAGGTAAAGTTAATATAAATATGAGATTTAGCAACAAGACAAGAGTTTTAATATATTCTGCAGTGATACTCTTGTCTTCTTACATTGGATATCTGCTGGGTAATACTTTTTGTGTTGTTTCAAATGAAAGTAGCTGTGTAAGTACTATTTTGACTTATATAGGATCAATTAACATTTTTAATTTAATTGGGATTTATACATTAGTTAACCTATCAGAAAAATCAATTACTGAATGGAATCAAAACTCTGAAGAAGAATGAACTAATTTTTTAGAAATTTCATCAATTTCTTCTTTATATATATCCTTATGGAATACGAGCCTTACGGATTTTTCACCTATTAATCCAGCATTGATTGAATTATTGTAAAAAATTTTAATCAATTTATTGGGGTCTTCATTTTCTTTTACATTTATAAATATCATATTTGTTCCTTTGTAAACAATACTTTCAATTTTTTCATTATTAAAATTTTGAGACAAAAATTCGTATACTTTTTTTGCTTTAGAGTGATCTTCAAGAATACAGTCCCTGTTTCCTAAAGCGGTATTTGCCATTGAAGCAATTACACCGACCTGTCTCATTCCTCCACCAAGCTTTTTTCTATATTCACGGGCTTCTTTAATAAATTCTTTAGAACCTAGTAACATTGATCCAATTGGAGCACCTAATGCTTTTGAGAAACAGAATGTTAAACTATCGCAATAATCACCATAATTTTTATTGTTACTATCTTCCAATATCGCATGCCAAATTCTTGCACCATCTACATGCAAATTAAGTTCATATTCTTTTATCTTGCTACTCAAGGATTTGATTGAGTCAAAAGAAACAATTGATCCTCCAGAAGCAAGATGTGTGTTCTCAATTGAAACAGTTTTAATTTGAGGTTTGTGAACTTTTGACTTTAAGATAAGTTTTTCGACATAGTCTAAATCTAGTACCCCATCTTTATGCTGAGCATCACGGAATTGTACACGCGATAAAAAAGCAGCTGCACCATGTTCATAATTTTTGATGTGTGAATCATGAGGTGTTATAACTTCCGTACCAGGATCATTATGAATCAATAAAGAAATCTGGTTTCCCATAAGACCAGATGATACAAATAATCCTTTTTCAAAATTAAGTAACTCCGCACAATGTTCTTCTAACTTATTAACTGTTGGGTCTTCAATATATTCATCATCACCAAGTTCAGCCGTGATGGCGCTTTCTATAACTTCTTTCGATGGCTTCGTAACAGTGTCAGACCTTAAATCAAACATTTATATTGCTGCCTTAATATTTTTCATGGCTTGCCTTATTCTTTGCTTATTTTCTACTAAAGCAATCCTAATATAACTCTCTCCATATTTACCAAACCCTACTCCAGGAGAAATAGCTACATTAGACTCTTCAAGTAAATTTAATGAAAATTTTAATGAATCTTCTTTGAACCTATCCGGAAGCTTAGCCCAAACAAACATTGTTGCATCTGAATCTTGAACAATAAAATCTAATTCTTGAAGATGAGATACCACCAAATCTCTTCTTTCCTTATAAGTAGATGAAAGTTCGAATGGGTACTCATTTAGATCATTTAAAGCAACTGTTGAAGCAATTTGAATTGGTTGGAAAGTTCCGTAGTCTATGTATGACTTTAATTTTGTAACCGAAGAAATTGCATCTCTATTGCCAACAGCAAACCCGACTCTCCACCCTGCCATAGAGTAACCCTTTGTTAGTGAATAGAGCTCAACACTATAATCTAAATTTTTGTCTGAACTCAATAAAGAAGGGGGTTTGTTTTCATTGAAATAAATATCTGAATATGCAAAATCGTTAATTATTAAGAAATTATATTTTGAAGCTAAATCAACAAGGGCGTCATAAAAACTTTGATCTACTGTCAAAGTTGTTGGATTGTGGGGAAAAGAAACAAGGAGTACTTTTATTTTTGTACTTTCTAAAACCTGCTTTAATTTTTCCAAAAAGATAGACACATTTAAACAATTTATTTTGATTGTTTCAGCTTTAGCAATTAATGGTGCGAAATGATGGATAGGATAACTTGGATCTTGAACTACTACTTTATCACCTGGGTCTAGTACAGACATTAACAGGTGTGTCAGCCCCTCTTTGCTTCCTATAGTGTTTACAACATTTAAATTTGGATCAAGCGCGACTTGATAATTCTCATGATATTTATTTGCCATAGCTTGCCTTAAGCCGTGAATTCCTTTTGACACTGAATATTTATGATTTTTTTTAACTTGAGCAGCTTCGATTAACTTTTCTACTACTTTGTTATGTGTTGGAAGATCAGGATTACCATATCCTAAATCTATTATGTCTTTTCCAGAATGACGGGCAGAAACTTTTTTTTGATTTATTTCATTAAATAAATATTCAGGAAAATTATTTATTAATTCATTACTGAACTTATTCATTTTAAAATATTATCTATTGTTTTATAAAAAATCTCACTATTTGAATCTTTTAAAATATAAATTTTTTCATAAAACATATCATTATCTAAATTTTCAAAATGATTATCTCTTAAACACACACTTAGCTCACCTAATGGATTTTTAATTTGCTTGTAATATGAAAACTTTGATTGAAAATCTTCCATTGTTCCTAGCCATTGGTTTATTCCAAGTGAATGTTTTAAAACTAAATCAATTTTTTCTTTAGAATTTCCTCCGACAAAAAGTTGAACATTATTCTTTTTAAAGTTTTTGTTTGATTTTATATCATTAATAACTTCTTCAAAATTATTAGAGTGATTATTTCTTGTTTCATATTTATCATCACCGGAGCCAATACCTAATTTAAATTTTTTTATTTCTAGAAAATTACTAATGTAACTGCTAAACAGAGTTGAAAAATTTCTTGCGTTAACGTTTAAAACACATACGCCCAATTTCTTTTCCCCATTGACAATATGATTTAATTTAGCCACACCATCTACTAGGTCATAAATACCTAGGTTTCTACTCACTGGGTTAATTGAGTGATCAAACAAATAGATAGTATCTATCTCGTTAGATAATAAATATTTTGTTTTATTTACATAATCATCTTCAAAAAAAGAGCCTGGGAGTAGTACGGATTTAATTTGATTCATTAAATGCTATAGCTGCTGCACCAATAATTCCAGAATCTTCTCCTTGTGAAGCAATATATATTTCAGGAAAATTTCTTGATGGAAATTTGTATCTATTATTTATATCAGTTTGTATAAACTTAATTAGATCATAAGGTTCAGAAGACATTGTTCCACCAAGAACAAAAGCTTCATTATCAAATATTTCGAATAAAGATAAAAGTCCGTTTGAGATATTTTGAATTATTTCATCTCTAGCAGCGGATTCAGGGTTTGTTAAAGTCAGTGTGTTGTCAAACAGAACTGAACCAACATTTTTGTTGGCAAATGCTTTTGCAAGTTCTGAATTAGGATTTTCCTTAGTTAGTTCTATACATTTCTCTGTCCACACCGAAGCAGCAACTGATGACTCAAAACTGCCTTTTTTTCCTCCATCGCCTTTAACTTCTCTATCGTTTGAGGTAAGCATATGTCCAACCTCTCCTGCGTTTCCTCGTCCTCGTAATAATTTACCTTCTGAGATTATTCCACCGCCGACTCCTGTACCAAAAGTTAACATTATTAAATTTGAATATTTGTCTTTATAATTTAGTAAATATTCACAATAAGCTGCCACATTCCCATCATTATCTAAATAAAATTCGTAATCTGAATAATTTGATAACTTTGAAAAATTTATATCAAATTGTAAATGTGGACCATATAAATATTTACTATTTTGAGCATCGACGAATCCTGGCATTGCAATTGAAATTTTTGAAATAATACTTATATTTTGTCTAATAATTGCCGACAATGATTCAATAAATTTTTCTTCATTTTCCGGAGTTGGTATTTTATCCTTCAATATGATTTCGTATTTTTCATTTACAACACCATATTTTACGGTTGTACCTCCTACGTCAAAAGATAAGCAATTCACTATATTATTGATGATAATTCTAAATATTGATTAGTTGCTCGAAAATAGCCTACATTAATACACTTTGTTGACTTTATTTGTCAATTTGATGCTTGAGGTTGATGTACGTCTCCAAATAAAGATAGCTGGGGTTGATACTTCTCTATAAAAGCATTCAGACTTACCCATCCTTGTTCAATTTTATTTGTTATAACATCTGTCACCAGCTCTTTCACCAGAGGTGGTGCGTGCGTACATACAATATCCACTTCTCTTAAGCTATGCAATTTTTTAGAGAAAGTATCTTCATCAATTTCACCTCTAGCATTTATAGGTGTTGGCACTCCACCACCTGCAAAGCCAATTTTTTTATTATCGTAGTCTATGATCAAACCATCAACATTTTTTACTGTATCGCTTATGTATAAATTCATAATTTTCACATCATCAACATTTCCAGGAATAAACCAAACTTCATAATTTTTAAGCACATCGAAAACATCTTCGTATTGTTTTAAAATTGCTTCCTGCATTTTTTTTGATATTTCATCTGGGTCATTTTGGTAAAGTTCTTTCCATAAGCTTTTTCTTTCATTGAACCTATGTTCTTTTCTCAAATTAATTAATTTTCTAACATTTTCACTACCAAATACATCCTTTGCGATTCCCTGGCCATCTCTGTAATCTATCCAGTTAATTAAATCGCCCAATATAACAATTGGACCTTTGTTTTTAGGCAAAGAGTTAAGATGTTCTAATTGATAGTGGACATCCGATATGAAAATCATTTATTTAATTTGTAACTGCTCCGGTATCAGAGCCGCTTACTAGTTTAGAATACTTGAAAAGCACTCCAGATTTATATCGAGGCTCTGGAAGAGTTAGTAAACCAATACGTTTTTTCATTTCCTCTTCAGATATATCTAAATCAATGGTTCTATTTGAAATATCAAGGCTAATAATATCTCCATCTTTACATATTGATATGGGGCCCTTATCAAAACTCTCGGGAGCAACATGGCCAATACATAAACCAGTTGTGCCTCCAGAGAATCTACCATCAGTAATTAGTAAAACATCTTTACCAAGGCCAGCACCTTTGATTGCTGCAGTTATCTGAAGCATTTCTCTCATGCCTGGGCCTCCCTTTGGTCCTTCATTTCTGATGACAACTACTTCCCCTTTTTTAATGTCGCCATTAAAAAGAGCATCTAATGCATCTTGTTCACTATCAAATACATTTGCTGGTCCAGAGAAATTATTGACATCAATTCCCGCTGTTTTAACCACAGACCCATTTGGTGACAAACTACCTTTTAGGACAGCTATTCCTCCTTCAGTTGATATTGGGTTGTTTGGGAAACTTATAACATCTTGGTTTTTTGGTATTTCTACTTTTTCTAAATTTTCTCCAACTGTTTTACCAGTAACAGTCATACAGTTAGGATTAATGAGTTCGTTTTCTAAAAGTATTTTCGAAACAACTGGAACACCACCAATTTTATCTAAATCAACCATATGAAATTTTCCAAATGGTTTCATATCAGCAAGATGTGGTACATTACGACTTAAATGATCAAAAGATTCTAAGCTTAAATCCATTTTTGACTCGTGTGCTATAGCAAGTAGGTGAAGTACAGCATTTGAGCTTCCTCCTAAAGCAAGCACAGTTGTTATCGCATTTATGAAAGCGTCTTTAGTCATAATATCTCGAGGTTTAATATTATTCTTTAATAGATAATTTAATTGTTTACCAGATTCTTTAGCAGCTGTCCTTAACCTATCATCCTCTGCTGGTATTGATGCAGTACCGGGTAAGCTCATCCCTATAGCTTCACCAACTGATGCCATAGTATTTGCTGTAAACATTCCTGCACAGGAACCTACTCCCGGACATGCAGCACACTCTATTTCATATAAATCTTCTTTTGATATCATTCCTTTTTCATATGCGCCGATCCCCTCAAAAACATCAACTATTGATATATCTTTTCCTTTGTATACTCCAGGTAAACTACTCCCTCCATATAGAAAAATAGCTGGCCTATTAATTCTTCCAGCAGCCATTAACATGCCTGGCAATGATTTGTCACAACCAGCTATTGTAACCATTCCATCAAATCTTTCAGCATGCATAACTAACTCAACTGAATCAGCAATAACTTCTCTAGAAACAAGTGAAGCCCTCATTCCTTCATGACCCATAGATATGCCATCTGATACTGCAATAGTTGAAAAAATTAACCCTGCAGCATCTGGACCATTAACCCCTGCCTTTGCATGTTCAGATAATTCAGGTCCTGTGAGGTTACATGGGGTTACTTCATTACCAGCAGAAACAATACCAACCTGAAATTTATTAAAATCCTCATCATTTAAACCTACTGCACGAAGCATTGCACGAGCCGCAGATTTACTTACACCCTGTGTTACGTCATCAGATATTTTTGCCATAGAATAAGAATAGATTATTTGACCAATGAAATCATTTTTTTTAATTTTTCATATTCTTCTAAAATACTTTGATTGTCAGAATCAAATGTTTTAATTAACTGTTTACACAAGTCTATATTTTTAGATTTGAAAAGAGCCCAAATAACATAAATTTTTAAATGAGTTGAAAGTTTTGAATATATATTTTTAAAAAACTCCGAGGTATGGTTATCTGGATTATTTCCTAGAGCAATTATTGCATTTCTTTTTAAAAATTCAGTATTTCTTTTAGGTATATAAAACCAGTAATATTTTTTAAGTAAATCGTTATCATCAGATTTAATAATTTCTTGTAAATTGACTTGTTGTCTTTCATTAAATGTAACAATTATTTTGTTTTCTTGGCCTGGTGGGCATGATGTCAGACAATCGTCACAGCCATAAAACTTATTTCCTATTGCATCTCGCATTTCATATGGAATAAACTCAGGAGATTGCAACCAATAAGAAATACACTTATTCGAATCTAATCTATATTCTTTGTCCAATGCTCCTGTTGGACAAGAAATCTGACACAGATTACATTCTCCACAAGAAAATTGGGAATTTTTATTTTCTGCGAAATTTAAATCAACATATATTGTTGCAAGTAGCTGCCAAGGTCCTGAACCTGGTGTAAGCATCATTGTACTTTTACCTTGCCAGCCAAGTCCAGAAGATACAAAAAAGGTTCGATCATAGTGACTCGGATTATCAATAAATGATTGAAATTTTATATTCAAATTTTCAAATACTTTTTCAATTTCAAATATTTTATTTTTTAAAGGGAGGTAATAGTCTTTTTCAGCAAATCTAGCTATTTGGCCATGGCCAGGAGCAACTAGCATTGAAGGCTGTGTTCTATTTTTATAATTATAAGTTAAAAGTATTGCAGATTTTGCCCAACTAAACTTGTCTCCTAAACCAGAATATTCTGGTTTTGAAAATGTAAACTTCATATTTGCATGAAGTTGCTTGTTTTTAATTTCACTAATTTGTTGTTCAAAATTTAAATTAGAAGGAAGGCTAGTTATTCCTAAATTAAAATTAGAAGACAATTTTATGTTATTGTCCTCTAAAAAATTTATAACATTTATATCTTTCATTTTTTTATGGTTTTACTATAGTTATTCTAAATGAAAAATTTAATTGTCATTTCAAAATTGGTGCTATTACTTATTTAGCGCTCATTTTGCTTTGATGAGCGCCTCCCAAAAAAAGGGGGGCTTTTTTTTAGGTTTGAAAGAAAAAAAGATATGGCAAAAGATAAATTAAGTGGAGCAGAACTTGTAATCAGAGGGTTAGAACACCTCAATGTTTCTACAGTTTTTGGTGTTCCAGGTGGAGCAATACTACCTGCTTATGATCCATTATACGATAGTCCTATTAGACACATATTGGCAAGGCACGAACAAGGCGCTGGACACATGGCAGAAGGCTATGCACAGGCAACGGGTGAGCTTGGTGTTGTAATAGCTACTTCTGGACCTGGTGCTACAAACTTAATTACACCTTTAGCAAATGCATTAATGGATTCTACCCCTATGTTAGCAATTACTGGGCAGGTAGCATCACATGCGATTGGAAATGATGCTTTTCAGGAAGCATATACCGTTGGTCTCTCAATGGCAGCAACAAAACACAATTATTTAATAACTGATGCTTCTGAAATACCTCAAGTTTTAAAAGAGGCAAAGTACATTGCTACAACTGGAAGACCTGGTCCAGTATTAATCGATATACCAAAAGACATCCTTAATCAAGAAGCATCTTGGGTTGAGCCAGGTGCCTTAGACTTACCTGGGTACAAACCTACACTTGAACCAAACCCTAAAATGATTCAACAAGCCGCAAATTTAATTAAAAAGTCCAAGAAACCAATTTTATATATTGGTGGAGGAATAATTCACTCAAAAGCAAATAATGAACTTTTCGAACTAGCAACAAAATTTAATATACCAGTTGTTACAACACTGATGGGGAGAGGAGCATTTCCTGACGGAAATGAATTATGTCTTGAAATGCCTGGAATGCATGGAAACTATACTGCAACAACTTCTATCCAAAATGCAGATTTATTGATTGCAATTGGTGTTAGATTCGATGACAGAGTTACTGCTAATCCAGCCTTCTTTGCCCAAAATGCAAAAGTTATACACGCAGATATAGATCCAGCAGAGATTGGTAAAGTTAGAGATGCAGAAGTTCCTATTGTTGGAGATGCAAAAAGTGTTATAAAAGGACTCATTGAAGCTCTGGGAGATACACAGTTAGAAACTAAGAGCTGGATATCAGACCTTAAAGAAATGAAGTCTAAATTTCCATTGTCTTATAACCAGGAAGACAAGGGACCACTTAAGGTTCCTTATGTCCTTGAAGAGCTTCAAAAACTTACTAAAGAAGAAGCAGTTGTGGTTTCAGGAGTTGGGCAGCACCAAATGTGGATTTCCCAGCACTGGAACTTTACTGAACCAAATACTTGGTTAAATTCAGGTGGGTTAGGAACTATGGGGTATGCTCTGCCAGCAGCAATTGGAGCTAAGACTGCTTATCCAAACAAATTAGTTTTAGCCTTAGATGGTGATGGGTGTTTTCAAATGACATGTCAGGAACTCATTACAGCTTCTACAGAAAATATACCTATAAAAATTGTTGTATTTAATAATGGTAATCATGGAATGGTTCGTCAATGGCAGAAGATATTTTATAATAGTAAGTTTTCTGCTTCTGAACTAACTCATGATACTCCAGATTATGTTAAATTAGCTGAATCTATGGGAGCTATTGGTATGCGGATGATGGAAAAGTCTGATGTTGAAAAGGTATTTAACAAAATGTTGGAAGTAAACGATAGACCGGTGTTGGTAGATTGTGTTGTTGATCCAGATGATATGGTATTTCCTATGGTGCCTGCGGGTGGAAGTAACGATCAGGTAATTATGAATATGGAAGATCTTAAAAACCTATGAGTGAAAGAATATTATCAGTCTTAGTAGAAGATAAGCCTGGAGTTTTAGCAAGGGTATCATCAACTATTTCCCGTCGAGGTTTTAATATTAACTCTCTTTCGGTTGGTCCAACAAATATTGATGGCAGGTCAAAGATGACAATAGTTACTGAACTTGATGCTGTTGAGCAGGTAAAAAAACAATTAAACAAACTTGTTAATGTTATAAAAATAGTTGAACTTGACCCATCTATGACAATTGAAACTGAGGTTTTATTATTAAAGGTTTCTATAAACAAAGATTCTCAAACCTCTGTAATTGAAAAAGCTTCATTATCAAATGCCACTTCTGTAGATGTAGGACAGGATTTTGCAATTTTTGAATTAACAGGTTCATCTAAGGAGCTTGACAAGTTTGAAACGTTGATGAAACCGTTTGGAATTATAGAAATGGTTAGAGGTGGAAGAATAGCACTACAATCTAATTTGTAAGGAGAATATATGGAAAGCAAAATAATTTATGATTCATCAATTGACCAAGAATTGATAAAGTCAAAGAAAGTTGCGGTTATAGGTTTTGGTAGCCAAGGACATGCTCATTCACTTAACTTGCATGAGTCTGGAGTAGATATAACTGTTGGTTTAAGAGAGGAATCAGAATCATTTAGTAGAGCTAAAGAAATGGGTTTAAAAGTCGCAAATTTAGAAAATGCAACTAAAAATGCTGACATAGTAATGCTTCTTTTACCAGACCAAGTTATGGCAGATGTTTATAATACTGAAATTTCAACGCATATGAAAGAAGGTGCTACCCTACTCTTTGCACATGGCTTCAATATTCACTTTAATGAAATAGTTCCAAGAGAAGATCTTTCTGTAGCTATGGTGGCACCAAAGGGTCCCGGTCATCTTTTAAGACGAACTTATGCAGAAGGCAGTGGTATGCCGTGTCTTGTAGCTGTTCATAAAGATGCTTCAGGAAATGCTGAAAATATTGCAATGTCTTATGCATCAGCAATTGGTGGGGGTAGAGCAGGTATTTTAAGAACTACTTTTAAAGAAGAAACTGAAACTGATTTATTTGGTGAACAAGTAGTGTTGTGTGGAGGTTTGACTGAATTAATAAGGAATGGCTTCGAAACACTTGTAGAAGCTGGTTACCAACCAGAAAGTGCATATTTTGAAACTTTACATGAAGTAAAGCTTATTGTTGATTTGATGTACGAGGGTGGATTTGAGTGGATGAGACACTCTATATCTGACACTGCTGAATATGGTGATTTTTCAAGAGGATCAAGAATAATTACATCTGATACAAAAGATGAAATGAAAAAAGTTCTTCAAGAAATACAATCAGGTGCGTTTGCTAAAGAGTGGATGGCCCAGGCAAGAGAGGGTGCTCCTTTCTTAAATGAAAAGAGAGCAGAAGCATCTAAACATCAACTAGAAGAAGTTGGTAAAGGTTTAAGAAAAATGATGCCATTTTTGAATGCTAAGGATGTAACAAAAGATAAATGAGTGACGACAAACTAGTCATATTTGACACAACTTTAAGAGATGGCGAACAAAGTCCTGGAATAGCTTTAACTCCATCCGAGAAGTTGCTAATTGCTCAACAGCTTGAAAAGTTAAAAGTTGATGTAATAGAAGCTGGATTTGCTGCATCATCTCCAGGAGACTGGGAAGGTGTTAATTTAATTGCAAAAAATATTAAAAATTCAACTATTGCTTCTCTTGCTAGATGTCACCCAGACGATATTGAGCAGGCATGGGAAGCTATAAAGATTGCTAAAGATTCAAGGATTCATGTTTTTACTTCTACATCAGAAATACACATGGAGCATATGTTGAGAAAAACTAAAGAAGAAGTTCTTAATGATACAAAAGAGTCAGTAAGATATGCAAAAAAACTTTGTGAAAATATAGAGTTTTCCGCACAAGATGCAACAAGAACTGACAAAGAATTTTTAATAGAAGTATTAAAAGTAGCTGTGAAAGAAGGCGCTACTACTATTAATGTTCCCGATACAGTTGGATATGCAACTCCTCAGGATTACCTAGACCTATTAAAATCTGTTTACGATGAAGTTAAAGGCGGCAATGAAGATGTAATTATCTCAACACACTGCCATAATGATTTAGGTTTAGCAGTAGCTAATTCACTGACAGCAATTACAGCAGGCGCAAGACAAATTGAAGGAGCCATAAATGGCATTGGTGAAAGAGCAGGTAATACCTCAACTGAAGAAATAATTATGGCAGTAAAAACAAGGCAAGATCAATTTGGTGTTGAAATTAAAGCCGAAACTCAAGAAATATTTGAAACATCAAGATTAGTATCAAAACTAACTGGATATCCAGTTCAATACAATAAAGCAGTTGTTGGAAAAAATGCGTTTAGCCATGAATCAGGGATTCATCAACATGGTTATTTGAGGAACACAACTACTTATGAAATAATGTCTCCTGATTCAGTAGGTCAAGAAGCGAAAATAATACTAGGGAAGCATTCTGGCAGAGCAGGATTTAAAGATGCTCTTGACAAGTTAGAAATTAATTTAGATGAAGATGCTTTCAATAATGCATTCGATACTTTTAAAAAAATTGCTGATAGAAAAGGTGAAATTGTAGAGAATGAATTAAGAGCAATAGTAGGACAAGTTGAAACAAAAAATGACAGTGCAAAACTTATTTCAGTTTCTGTAAACAGTAAAGATGAATTTGCTTCAGCTAGCGTTACTCTTAAAGTTGGAGATGAAGAATTGACTGAAGAAGCTACTGGAGATGGTATGATTCATGCTGCATTTACTGCAGTTAAAAATATTTTAAAATCTGATGCTACTTTAATTGACTATAGAGTTGAAAGCATTACTAAAGGAGCTGATGCAACTGCAGAAATTGTAACAATAATAAATGACGGACACTTAATGAAGCAAGGAAGAGCTGTTTCAACTGATGTTGTACAAGGTTCAGTGGAGTCATTTTTGAATGCGTTAAACAAATGAGTAAACAATATAACATATCATTACTTCCTGGTGATGGAACCGGACCGGAAGTAGTAGATGAAGCTGTCAAAGTTCTTGAAAAAACTTCTAAAGATTATGAGATAGATTTTGTTTTTACAAACAATAATCTAGGTGGTGACAGATACTTAAGCACTGGGGAACTTGTCACAGACAAGGATATTGAACAATTTAAAAATTCCGATGCAGTTTTATTAGGAGCAATAGGTCACCCCGATGTAAAACCAGGAATACTTGAACAAGGAATACTCCTTAAGCTGAGAAAAGAATTTGACCAATATATTAATTTAAGGCCTGTAGTCCTGTATCCAGGTGTAGAGACTCCCCTAGCAAACAAAAATCCAGAAGACATCAACTTTGTTGTTGTTAGGGAAAATACTGAAGGACTTTACGCTGGAGCTGGTGGATATATTCATTACGGAACCGAAAACGAAATTGCTACTCAAGAATCCATTAATTCTTATTACGCAATTCATAGGTGTATCAAATATGCATTCGAATATACAAAAAAAAGTAATCGTAAAAAAATTACATTGTGTGCAAAAACTAATGTTTTAACTTATGCACACGATTTGTGGGAAAGAATCTTTTACGATGTGGCAAGAGATTATCCTGAAATTGAAACAGATTATGGTCATGTTGACGCCGTCTGTATGTGGATGGTAAAAAATCCAGAATGGTTTGATGTAATAGTTACTGATAATATGTTCGGAGATATCATAACTGATTTAGGTGCAATGATTCAAGGTGGCATGGGTATTGCTGCAGGTGGAAATATTAATCCCACAGGGGTTTCCATGTTTGAACCTATAGGAGGTTCAGCACCAAAATATACAAATAAAAATGTTATTAACCCCTTAGCTTCTATCGGAGCTGCTGCAATGATGGTTAAGCAGCTTGGAGAAGACAAATACGCTGACAATATAGAGAAAGCTGTAATTGATACAGCTATAAAGCTTCACTCACTTTCAGCTGGGAAAATGGGTATGACTACAAGCGAAGTTGGTGACTCTGTAGTTAATTCATTAAAAAATATTAATGACTAATGAAACTACTTATCTCGAAAATCTTTTAAATAATAGAAAAGTAGTCAGGAGCTATCAAAAGGCTAAGGTTGATAAAAATAGCTTAGAAAAAATTGCAAAAAACTCAATTAAAATACCTACCGCGGGATTTTCAAGAGGAATTGAAATACTAAATACGTTTGACGTAGCAAAAATAAAAATTGTATCAGAAATATTTAATGAAAATATTTTCAAAAAAGATAATCAATCACCTTGGATATCAAATTCTCTAGCATTGTTTTTTTTAATGTTAAATGAAGATGAATATCACAAAAGATACTCATCTTCTGATAAGAAAAATGCTATAAATCCTAAGGAGTGGGATGTTCCATATTGGTATGTTGATGCTGGAGCAGCATTGATGAACTGTCTGCTTCTTATAGAAGAACAGGGGTTTGCATCAGGATTTATGGGATTGCATAATATTGACAGAAAAAAAGTACATGATTTATTCAAAATACCGAATGATTATCAAATTGTCGGAATGATTACTGCAGGAGTAGAAGACAGCAACGTAGTAAGCTCTAAAGAGAAAAGTATAAAAAAGAAACTTACACATAATGAATTTTTCAGCAAATAAAAATATTGAATCGCTCAATAATCCTGAATATAAATTTTTAGTATCTTTGAAAAAAAATCGGAATAGAAAATCATCTAAAAAATCAATTTCTGAAGGATTTAGAGAGTGTTATAAATTACTAGATTCAGATTATGAAATTGACACTTTGTATTTTTGCAATGAACTATTCATCGGAGAAAACAATATAGATCTGATTGATGAGTATGAACAGCAAAATATCCGCATTGTAAAAGTATCTGAAAAAGTATTTAGAGCTATGTCGTATAGAGATAGGCCTGATGGTTTCATAACTGTTTTTAATACAAAGTATTTGGGACTGCCTAACAAAATAAATGGGCCGATATTAATTCCAGACCAAATAGAGAAACCTGGAAACTTAGGAACAATGATTAGAACCGCAAAATCTTTTGGAATTAACAATATTTTTCTTTCTGATGAAATTACCGACATTTTTAACCCAAATGTAATTAGGTCCTCTATTGGACACATTTTTAATATGAATATTTGTAGTGGAAGTAACAATCAGATAATAAATTTTTTGAATTCAAATAGTTATCAAATCCTTCTCCTAGATCCTGAAGGTGAAAAAAGTCTAGAAAATTTCAAACCCGAATATAACTTTGCATTAGTAGTTGGTGCAGAGCAATACGGCATTTCAGATGAATGGTATGAAAACGAATCTATAGCTTTAAGTATCAGGTCAACAAATGGTGTTGACTCTTTAAATGCTTCCACAGCTGCTGCTATAGGCATGTGGGAATTAACAAAATAAAATTGAATTTTGTAAAAGATAAAAATATAGCAATTCTAGATGTAGAAACTACTGGCATTAGAGCAGGGGCTAATAAAATTATTGAAATCTATATTTTAAAAGTAATAAATGAGAAAGTAGTTAGTGAATATTATTCAAAATTTAACCCTAAACAAGACATTCCCCTGTTTATTTCAAACCTGACTGGAATATATCAATGGCATTTAAAAGATGCTCCATTTATTGATGATGAAATATTAAATATTAAAAACTTTGTATCTGATTCGGTAATAATAGGCCATAACTTAAAATTTGATTTGTCATTTTTAAATTATGAATTAACAAGTAACAACTTACAAAAATTAAATAATGAAACTATAGATACATTAAATCTATCCAGGGCATTGTTACGTTCCAAAGTAAAAAATCACAAATTAGTAACTCTAAGTAAATATTTTAAAACAATTAATCAAAATGAACATAATGCTAAAGCTGATGTGCTAACTACATATGAGGTATTTAAAAATCTATCAGTATTTGAACAATTGAAAGATAAAAAAAATGTTGAAGGTGTTAATAATTATTTAAATAGTATTGATTCACATCTAAAAAATAAATTTAGTATAAAAGATATTCCAAATACTCATGGTGTATATATATTTTCTAACAATAAAAACGTGCAATATATTGGGAAATCTAATAACTTAAAGACCAGAATTAATTCACATTTAAGTCACTCACGAAGTTATAAATCAAATAAAATAGTCAATTCATCTAATAATTTACAAATAATCAATTTAAATAATGAACTTGCGTCACTTTTAGTAGAGCACAGATTAATTAATAAATTAAAACCGTCATTAAATAGAAGTGGGCGGATATCAAGAAATATTTATTGGATAAAGCTAAAGAACAATAAACATAATTTTGAGATTTCAAAATTAAAAAATTCAAAAAATACTTTATATCAATTAGGTCCTTTTTTAAGTTATTCAAAAGCAAAAGATTTTAAAAAGTTCTTAGATTTTAAATTTGAGACATTAAATTGCAAGAGAAACAATTCTAGAAAATCACAATGTGACATATCTATATTGCTTGGTACTGACTGTGCTTGTGTAGATTCATTCAATCTTGATATATACTTAAAAAATGTAAATAAAAAATTAGTTTTATTTTTCAAGAATAAAGAGAAAGAATTGAAAATTCTCACCAAAAAATTAAACCAAGAATCTGCTTTGCAGAATTATGAAGAAGCCCAAAAATTAAAAAATTTTAAATCGATTTTTGAGAACTACATTGATTTTGAAAATTTTACTTCAAACATATTAAATCAAGATTCAAAAGTTATTAATCTATTAAAAAATTCAAATATTGATATATCTAAAGATAGAATATATTTGGAACTAAATTCTGATAATGAATGCGCTGACTTTGTGAATTTGGATGATAAAAATTATTCAGAAATTAACTTTTACAATGAACTTCAGTTAATTTTACGTTTTATTAGAAATAAAGACCCTTATACAATAAGTAGATGAGTTTATTTTTCAAATCAAATAATTTATCGCTAGGATACGGGAATCAACTTGTAGTAAATAGCAAAAATATTTCTTTGGAGCTATCAAAGAATTATGAAATTGTTGGTAAAAATGGTTCAGGTAAAACAACATTAATTATGTGTATCAGCAATAATTTTATTGGAAATACCTTCAAATCTGATATAGAAAGAGGAAGTAATTCCATAATTGAAATTGGATCGACTTCTTCTTTAATTCCAGAGATGTCCTTAATTGAAAATATCAATTATTTTCTTAATAATGAAAATTTAGATGATAATCATGTTCTAGAAATATTAAATAAATATGAATTATATGAATTTAAAAATGACATGGTTGAAGACTTTTCCAGCGGAATGGTCAAGAGAAGTGAAATTGCTATTGCAGATATAAAAAATCCTGATGTACTTTGTGTTGATGAGCCAATGGTCTATCTTGACGAAGGTGGAGTTAAGCTTTTGTTAGATTTATTTAAAGAAAGAGAATTAGGCGCAAAATCTACGATTTTATCAAGCCAGGAAAGTACGAATGCTTTAAATAATATTGAAAGAACTATAAGCCTAGATGATTAAAAAATACATAATTAAAAAAGAAATTAATATGGAATTTAGAAATAACACTTCTTTATTTTTAATTACACCAACAATGTGTATCCTTATAATAATATTTCCTATATTGTCAGAAAATAGGTTTCGAATTGATAATGATATTTTTTTAATTGTTGAACTTTTATTTTTAATTATTTTTATTACTCTTTTTTCAATAAGAAATCCTCTTAATGAACAAAAGTTGATTAAAGAACTGAATTTTGGATCAATTAAAAAGATTGATTATTTTTATAGCAAAACAGTTTCGGAAATCTTAATATTTTATCCCCAAATTATTCTTTTATTAATTCTTTTTTCTGGATTTACAAATACTTCGCTTAGTGCATCACTTTTACACATTTCTCTGTCGGTAATGTTCTTCTGCTTGAACGCAATTATGATCAATCTATTTTTTCAGGTATTTACAAGTTTTAGTAATAGATTTGTACAATTTACTTTGATCGTTCCTATTTATATTGGTTTTGCAATTCTAATTGCCCCACTTTGGTTAGGTGTAAATCAAGAAATAAGTAATATTTATTTAGTAATGTATTTGGGAATAACAATGGTAATTTATGCTTTTACTAGCTTTTATTTAAAGAGTACAAAATGATGCTATATGGACCTTTAATCGTATGGCTAAGTTTATCTTTCTTTGGTCCCTACGATGTAACTCAAGGGGTTTACTCTAAGCTTATATATATTCATGTGCCTACTGTATGGGTAGCATACCTAGGTTACACATTAACTTTTTTATACTCCGTTCTATACTTCTTTACCAAAAAACATAAATATGATTCCTTAGCTGTGGCAAATGCTAAATCTGGTGTTGTATTTACTATTGTGACATTGTTAGCAGGTTCTTTCTGGGGTAAGCAAACTTGGGGAACTTGGTGGGTCTGGGGTGATGCAAGGCTCAACTTAACAGCTATTCTTTTACTTGTTTACCTTGGGTATATTGCATCAAGGCAATTTAACAAAGACCTAGGTAAAACTGCAAGAAATTCTTCTTTTATAGGAATCTTTGGTGTTATCCAAATTCCTATATTACATTTTAGTGTAATTTGGTGGAGGTCAGTTCATCAGCAAGCAAGTATCTTGAGTCAAGAAACTGTAGCATCTGGAGATGCACCTATGTCTACTGACATTCTTGTTACTTTATTATTAAGTGTTTTGTTAGTTACTCTTGTTCATGTATTTCTATCCAAAAGATTTCGAATTACAAATGATATATTGTGGGAAGATTATTTAAATCCTAAATCAAGAGCTAAAATTTAATTAGAGTGAAAAAAAATTTTATTATTGTCCTTTTGGGCATTGGGCTAATTATTTATGCAAGTACTATCATTGCCTCTAGAAATACGATTTATTACTATACGACTTCTGAAACAAATAATACAGAAATTTCAAAAAATGAAAGAATTAAATTAGGTGGATTTGTAGTTGAAAATTCAATATCTAAAAATGATGGATTTACAATTTTTACAATAACTGATGGTAATAAAGATATTGAAATAGTGTTCGATGGCTTTGTTCCAGATTTATTTCAAGAAAATATGGGTGTTATCCTTGACGGCGTTCTAGAAAATGATACTTTCTATGCAGATGATATGTTAGTAAAGCATGACAATGAATATGTTTCGAGTGACGGCGAAACATATAATGTTGAAAATTATTCAGAATGATTTACAACATTGGAATTATTTTCAGTTGGATAAGTTTTACGTTGCTTTTATTTTTATTTTTAAACAATAAAGCAATTTACGCAGAAATACTTATCAGAGTTAACCTATTTATTCATGTTTTCTTATTCTGCTTACTGGAACTAGGTCTTTTCCTAAATGATTTTACGATATCTTATATTGCCAATTATTCAGCAAGATCTACTCCCCCTCTTTATAAATTCGCATCGCTATGGGGCTCATTAGATGGGTCTATTTTGTTGTGGAATCTTTGCTTAAGTTTTTTTATGTATCTTTATTTAAAACTGTATAAAGATAACTCATCAGATTTAGATATTAAAATTTTTTCTCTTATTATGTTATTTTTTGTTGGATACACAGTTTTTAGCTCATCTCCATTTGCAGGCTGCATAGAGCTTGCAGCTGTAGGTTGTAGCAACTCAACAATATTGCCATTTCAGGAATTAGTAGCAAGCAGTACAGGTCGAGGACCTAATCCGCTGCTTCAAAATCACCCCCTTATGGCTATACATCCACCAATGCTGTACATAGGGTATGTCGGTATGACAATGCCATTTGTTGCTGCAACAAGTAGGCTCTATTCGAAAAGTGAAAAATCTAATTCATGGGTTGAAGTTGCTGAAAAAACAACTTACATTCCGTGGTTGTTTTTAACAATTGGCATTACATTAGGTGCAGCTTGGTCATATGAGGTATTAGGCTGGGGTGGGTATTGGGCGTGGGATCCCGTAGAAAATGTCTCATTTATTCCCTGGCTACTTGCTACGGCTTTTCTTCATTCAGCAAAAATACAAAAATCTCAAAATACTTTATTAAATTGGAATTATATCCTTATCGGTCTAATGTTTCTGTCTACAATATTTGGAACATTTATTACTCGTTCTGGTGTGCTTATATCAGTTCACGCCTTTTCTAATGGAAATATAGGAACCTATTTACTATTTGGGATTCTGTTTTTTGGATTAATATTTATTGTTATAGGATCAAAAAATATTGAATATTTTTCTAATTCAAAAAAAATTGATAACTGGTTTGGAAAATCAGGATTCTTTGTTTACAACAATATATTTTTATTTTCCTCTGCTCTAGTAATTTTTATTGGTACTATATTTCCATTAATTTATGAAACTTTATACAACCGACAAATAACAATTGGAAGAGCTTATTACGATATTTTAGTGGGACCACTTTTATTGTTTTTATTAGGGTTAATGATATTTTCAATAAAGCTTCCAATAAAAAATTTAAATATTAAAAAATGGATAGATGAAAATAATATTGCTATAAATAGTTCCTTGATTTTTAGTGTTTTCATATTGTTGTATTTAAATAATTCCTACATGTTAGTAATTACAGTGGTCGTTTCTGTTTTGTTGATTATTGTCATATTTTCAAACTTATATAAAAACTTTAAGAATCAAAAGAAAAACACTTCATATTGGACAGGTCAAATAGCTCATTTAGGTATAGGAATTTTTGCTTTAGGTATAATTTTGAACGTAAGCCAAAGTTACTCTACAGAAAAAGAGATTAATTCATTTGAAGAATTCAATTTTAATAATCAAACCTACTTTGTATATGATTCAATTGAGGAAAGCTTACCTGAAAAAAATGTAATCAAGCTTCCAATTTCAAACCAAAATACTACAAAATATACTTCTCTCAATATATTCAAAAATTCATCGCAACAAGCTATAAGCTCACCAGCAGTATTTAGAACTTTTTTTAATGATATTTATATAACTGTTAAATTCATTGATGAGAATAGCTATAAGCTTATTGTAAGAAATAATTATGGAATTTTTATTATGTGGATTGGATTATTTATTTCAAGTATTTCTTTTCTTCCTAGGTTGAAAAAATATGAAAAATAAATATCTAACTATTTTCTTGTTGGTTATATTAATCACTCTACCAAGCTTATTTCCAGACAATGAATCAAGATACGAAGAGTGGAGTAAGTCATTGTTATGCCCAGTATGCCAAGGTGAGACTATTTTTGATTCTCCTTCAGAATATGCTGATGACATGGGTGTGGTTCTTTTAGAACAAATTAACAATGGGATGACTGATGACGAAATATACTCTTTTTGGGTCTCAAGATATGGGGAGAGAATAATTACTAATCCAATAAATCGAAATTTAGAAATACTTTTAATCCCATTAGTAATGATATCAATCTTTATTTCTTTATTTATAAGGAAATTATATGTTAAAAAATAAATGGTTATATGCAGGAATTTTTTTATTACTTTTCCCTTTGTTTCTATTTTTCAATTTAAATGAAAATAGTACAAATATTGAAAGTGCCTCAACTAATTTAGAAGATGTATCAAATTCTGAAATGGAAAAAGTTATAGAACTAAATCCAGATATATTTCCTATGAGGATTGCGCTTGCAAATAGGTATTTCGAAGAATTTAATTACTCTAAAGCCCTACCCCACTTCATGTATGTTGCACAAAATTCAGATGATTTAGAACTGAAAAGTCTTTCGTTATCTCAAATTGGATGGATGGTGCATGACTCAGGTGACACACTTACATCTTTAAATTATATAGAGGAGGCATTAGCAATATCTCCAGATTCACTTTTAGCAAAAACCTATTATGGAATTATCCTTATTCAACAAGAAGAAACAAGAGGTGAAGGGTATGAAATATTGAGCCTTCTGAAAACTAATCCTGTTCTATCAAGTGAAGATCTAGAGATAATAGAAGAAATATTAACAATTTATGAAAATTAAAATCTTTGCTCTAGCTTTATTAATTTCTTTTTGTAGTCCAAATACAATTGATGAAAGAATCTCTATAGAACTATCTGATCTTAATAATTTAAAAACCTTAGATACTAGAGAAAATATTGATATATCAGAATCAGAATTACTAATAATCAATTACTGGGCTTCTTGGTGTTTAGAATGTATCGAAGAACATCCTTATCTTATTGAACTATCGAAAACTAAAGGATTTGAAAATGTTGTATATATGCTTTCTTTTCAGGACAGTAGGGAAAACGCACTTAAATTTATCACTGAATACGGTACTGGTAATATCAATTACGTAATTGATGAAAACAGTAAAGTAGCAATTTACTCTGGTGTGTTTGGGGTACCAGAAACACATATATTAAAAAATGGAGAAGTGATTAAAAAATACATCGGCCCAATTTCAATAAACGATTTTCAAGAAATTATTAATAATTATTCACATCTAACTAATTAAGAATTATTATAAAGTGAGTGAGATGGATAATCGCGATTTATCGAGGAAAGTCCGGACTCCATAGAGCAATAGAGCTGGGTAACTCCCAGGCAAGTAATTGACGGAAAGTGCAACAGAAAACAAACCGCTTATCAGTGATAAGTAAGGGTGAAAAGGTGGTGTAAGAGACCACCAGTTGTTTAAGTAATTAAACAAGCTTGTAAACCCCTCTAGGAGCAATACTAAGAAGCAATTAGCTGGCTCAGCAAATAATTGCGGGTAAGTAGCTAGACGTATTTGGTAACAAATATGCAAGATGGATGATTATCGTATGTGAAACATACACAGAATCCGGCTTATAATCTCACAAAAACACGAGTGCCCCTCAGGGGGCACTCACCTAAAAATAGTGTTTAGCTAATATATGTAAATGACAAAATTTTCTTATTTTTTAGGATCTGAACAGTGGCAACCCGAAGATTTATTAAATCATGCTGAAATAGCAAAAGAAGCCGGCTTTGATATGTTAACTATTTCGGAACATTTTCACCCTTGGGTAGACGACTATTCTGCATCAAACTTTACTTGGACAACTCTAGGTGCTCTCGCTAACAAGTTCCCAGAAATGGATCTTGGTACTGGAGTAACAACCCCCTTATGGAGAATTCATCCTGGTGTAATTGCTCAAGCAGCTGCAACAGTCGACAGATTATCACCATCGACTTTTCACCTTGGGGTGGGAACTGGTGAAAATATTAATGAAGGACCTTTAGGGTATGAATTTCCAAAATATGAAGAAAGAAAAAATAGACTTATAGAGGCACTTACTATTATTAGAAGATTACTTAAAGGTGAAAAATTAGACTTTAGTGGAGAATATTACACTACAGAAAAAGCAAAATTGTATTCACCTCCTAATCGAAATATTCCAATTTGGTTAGCTGCGGGTGGCCCAAAATCTGCTCAAGTAGCAGCCGAGTATGCGGATGGACTTATGATTAGCGTTAAAGACCCCAAAGATTCATATGAAAGAGTTATTGACCCAGCAAAACAAAAAAGTAATGAGTTAAATAAGGATAATTTATCAATCCATACTTACAGATGGACAATGTTTGCTGAAAACGATGACGATGCATGGACTGCACTTCGGTCATGGAGAGGTCTTAGAGCTCCTAGTAGACTTCAACAACTAGATCCAGAAGCGTTAAGAATCGAGGCTGATAGCTTCCCTAAAGAGGAAATAATGGCTAAGTTTTCAAAAGCATCAACTATTGATGATTTAGTTGAGATTTATAGTCCTTTAGTTAATGAATTTGATTCAGATATAGTCACTATTCAAATATCTTCGATAGACCAAGAAGAAACAATAAAATTACTTGGTAAAGAACTTTTACCTAAATTGCGCAAATAAGTGTTTGTATACTTCATTATTGGTTCAATTGGTGGACTGCTTTCGGGGATTTTAGGAATAGGTGGAGGGGTTGTTTTTGTTCCTCTATTAACATATTTAACAAAATCTGATTTCAAAACTAATACAGGTGTCTCCTCACTAGCTGTTGTCTTAGTAGCATCCGGTAGCAGTATTACTTATATCCTCAATGATTTCTCTGATGGTTCAAATTTTTTATTTGAAATCTTGATAATTGTAATAGGTGGGATAGTTGGAAGCTATATTGGTAGCAAACTAACTGAAAGTATTAATACTGATTTACTAAAAAAAATATTTTCGATTTTATTAATCGCTTCCGCATATAGGATTATTTTTTCTTCATCTGTCTCGTCTGCTTTTCAAGATAACGTAGTTCTTTATTTTTTAATTGGCCTCGTCTCAGGAATTGGCTCTGGTCTTTTAGGAATTGGTGGAGGAATTATTAGAATTCCCATGCTTATTTTCTTTGGAGGATTTGAACAAATTATTGCACAAGGTATTTCTCTACTCACAACGATACCAACTGCTCTAACTGCAGCAGTTACAAAAATACGAAAAGATAGACAACTTTTAAAGATTGGTCTAATTGTCGGAGTGTTCGGAGTTCTAGGTTCTATTGTTGGAGGAAACTTAGCATTCAATGTAATACCTAGAGATTTATTAAATATAGGTTTTGGAATATTCTTAACTCTAGTATCTATAAATATGTTTATTTCTAGTAAGTAAATTTTCCTGTTTTTATAAATATTTTTAATGTAGCAAAATTTCTAGTTTTTAATAACATATAAAAAAAACCTACTAGTCCTAGTAAAAATTCTAAATTATGTGCTAATGAAAAATTATCTTTGGATTCCTCAAAAAATGGGTAAAGAATGACTTGTTGATTTAACCAAGTAAAACTAAGAACTAAATAAAAGAAGGAACCAATTGAAAATAACAAAGCATTAGATCTAAGAAGCGAACCTCTTTTTGTGATTATCATAACTAAAAAAAACAAAATAATAGTAAAAAAAATACTATGCCCAATAAATTGATACTGCTGTGAAGCACCAATAAAGTACAATAAAAAATCTACAAATACTGGAAATAAGCTCCCTATCATTACAAACCTCAAATCAGCGTTTTTGTCCTTAAAAATATAAAGAAAAAGAAATATAGAAAAACTGGTAGTCCAGAATATTATCATGAATCCAATGCAATATTTGCAAGTTCATCAGCACGCTTATTTAGCTCTCTACGTACATGATGAATTTCTAAATTATTAATCTGCTTCATTAATTTTTTACATTTTGAATAAAGTTCTTTTAAGTTATCAGACTTTACCTTAAACTTTTCATTAACTTGTTGGACGACAAGTAGAGAGTCAAGAAAAATACTGGCTTCTGAAATATCATTTTTTACACAATACTCTAAAGCTGCTCTTAAACTTTCATATTCTGCAACGTTATTGGTTGCAATACCAATCTTTTGAGCAATAAATTCAATTTCTTTAGTTTCTTTTGTGATTGAAACTCCAATAGATGCTTCACCCGGATTCGATCTAGATGCACCATCGCAATAAATTTTATACATTAAATCACTACACCCATACAATATGGACATTGCTGAAAATTAGAATTAGTAATTTCATACATTTCGTTTGAAGTAAGTTCTACCCCACAACAACCACACTGGTTTTCACGTTTAAAAGCTGCGATTACTTCTACGCCTTTGGACTTTAAATCATCATACAGATCTATAATTTCTTTTGGAAAACTAGTTAACATCAACTTTTTTTCATTTTCGTATTTTCCAATGTTTTCATCAATATTTTTCCATTCAGTTTGAAGAGATTTTGATAAATCAATTAAACCAGGTTTCAATTCATCTAATGACTGATTTATTTTATTTATATTATTTAATTCCTCTTTATTTTCTTCATTCAGATCAGTTAACGATTTTTCAAAATCCAATAAGTTTTTTTCAAAATTTTGTTTTTGTAAATTATAATTTTGCAACTCAGATGCATCTAGGTTGGTAGCCAACTTTTCATTTATTGTATCAATCTTAAGTTGTGATTCTTTAGTATTTTTTTCAATATGGTCTTTAGCGTCAAAATATAGTTGTAAATTTTGTTCAATGTTTTCTTTGTCTTTATGAAGTTTTTTAAATTCCATTTCCAACGACTTAAGTTTTTGAACAGTTTCGCCATCTGATTTTTGAGAAATTAATTTAAATATCTCATTATCTAGTTCTTGCAATTCTATTAAATTACTTAGAAGAAAAGGTTCATTCATAATATTCTCTATATATGTACTCTATATCATCATTTAAAGCATTATTTAATTTCTTAACAAACTTTTTCATTCCAGGTATTTCACTAGAAATATGCCCTATTTGAAGCAACCCAATAGATGCATCGTCTGCTTTTAGTAAATACTTGTGAGAAATGTCCCCTGTTATATAAACATCAACATCTTCAATAATTTCATCAATAAACTGTGTTCCTGAACCCGGTAAAATTGCTATCCTATTTATTTCTTTAATTTTTTGGAAGAACTCATTTGATCTTATTAATTTTGTATTTAATTTATTCTCAACTAAATTATTGAATTTAGATACTGAAATACATTCAATATCCCCTATCCTTCCAGCTCCAAAATCTTCATTAGTCATAGCAAATAATGTAATATTTTTTAAATTGAACAACTCAGCTAAAGTGTCAGCATTTCCACCTATACAAACATCTTGAGCAGTATGGAGTGATATTACGTTAATGGAGCTTTTGATGAATTCTAAAGTTGTTGATTCCGGATGGAAACTCTCAGTATTATCATCCTCTAAAATTTTTATAAAAGATGGGGGGTGATAAGAAATTACCGTGTTAATTTTTTTGTCTAAACAATACTTTAGAACCTGCATGTCTAGTTCATGAGCAACTATTAATCCCTTAACCTCATTTTCTTCAGAGCCGATAGTTACTCCAACTAAATCATCCTCAAATGCATACTCCAATGGGACAATGTCATTTACAATTTTAAGAAGTTTAGAAACATTCACTTAAATAATATTAATAAATTAATTTATAAAGATTTAGCAGTTTTTTTATTATGATAATTTGCCCAAAACACTAAAAGGGTTGGGAGAATCAATATTGATGCAACTAATGCAAAACCTAAAGCAACAACAACTACCTGTCCCATTTGCTGAAATGGTTTTAGTGACGATGTCATTAAAATTCCAAAACCAGCCATAGTAGTAAATGCTGATCCAAACAATGATCCTCCAGTAGTTTTAAGAGTTGTTCTTACGGCTTCCACTGGGCTGTCTGCAATAAGTAGAGTTTCTCTAAATCTATTAGTAACGTGAATTACAAAGGGTACACCAATACCTATCGCTAAACCAGAAAGTGTAGAAGTTACAGGATTTAAAGGAATATCTAAGAAATACATTCCAAGGTATGTACCCATTACTATTGCAACTACGGGTAATATTGTGATTACACCTAAGAATGGTTTCCTAATATCTATCAAGTAATAAAGAATTAAAAATATCATTGATGCAAGGATTGCAAAAATTAGTGATTGAAATTGTGACTCAGAAATTAAGTCACTAACACTCTGTGTTATTATTGCATCATTTGTAGCAGCGATAGTTATTCCTAATGAAGACATAGGCTGAAATGATTCATAAATATCATCCCTTAATTTCGCAGCACCTAAAGATCCTGCTGATGTTGTTATTCGAACTTGTTGTGCTGTAACTTTATAGTTTTCGTCGAAATATAAGTTAGCTAAAAAAGCTTCAGGGTCTGAATCTACTAAGTATTCATAAAGCCCTTGTACATTTCCTGTATCTTTGACTCTTAATGCCTCAAGACCCTGTGCACCAGACATTATATCTACTCCAAAAGAACCTAAAGTTCCTATCAACTCCATATCAGGCATAACTGGAGGTGCACCAGGTGCCGCACCTTGGGGAGCCAATAGTTGACCAACTGTACCAATGACAGATTCAGCAGCTACATTTCCTGCATATACAACAATATTGTCTTTATCGCCTAAATTAATAATAGATTCAATTAGAGCGTTGTGAACTTCAGGTGTTGCAAGATCGTCACCCTCAATTAAAACACTAGTAGTTTCTCCAAATCCTCCACCAAACTCTTCTGTCAATAAGCCTAAAGTTTGCACAACAGGGTCATCTTCAGGTAAAAAGTCTGTAAATTCAAATAGTGTTTCTAAATTTGTAAAGCTGAAATATCCATATCCAGATATAGCAAGAAGCAATGCTAGAGCAACTACTTTAAGTTTTTTTGGAATTATCCCGCTTGAGGCCGCTATTTTATTAAGGACACTTTCTCCAGATGAAGAAAATGCTTCTTTATTAATTTTTCCTTTAGATTCAGCTCTTCTATCTAAAAGTGTTCTAATAGCAGGTACAAAGGTCATGACTAAGAAAAAAGCAAAAAATATACCAGTAGATACAAGAATTCCAAAATCTTTTAATTCAGGTAATGGCGAGACTATATTTGTTAAAAAGCCAACAATTGTCGCCAAGGTAGCTAAAGTTAAAGCAACTCCAACAGACTTTAAAGTTGAATCTGTAGAACCACTAATTGTATTTCCTGATCCAATTTCTTCTCTATATCTTGATGTAAAGTGAATAGCATAATCAACACCCAAGCCAATTAAAATAATTGGTGCAATTTGAGCTACCTGATTTGGTGCGCCAATTATTCCAAGATAACCAGGACCTAAGATTGTCCCTGCTCCCTGCATCCAGCCAATAGATAATAAAATAGCACCTAAGCTTAAGAGAAGATCGCTAAATGTTCTTCTTCCTGATTTTAAAATATTAAATCCTTTTCTAGGCCTTATAAAGAAAATATAAGCTAAAACTACAAGAATAATTAAAAATGCTTGACCAAATAATACACCAATTTCTTCTAAAAAGTCATCTCCCTCATTGCCAAGAAGTAGACCAAATGAAAATCCCGAAACTTTAATGTTTCCAACAGATATTTGATTTAATGCATCTGCAAGAGCAACTTCCATACGTGGCTGTTCAATAAATGCTCCATCAGAACCTCCAAATTCCTCAACAATCAAGGAGCTATCAATAGTAACAATGGCTAATCCTGCAGTTGCTGTAGTAGACTCCTCATTATATGTTGAAGAAAGTAAAGCTGAAGCAAAAGCTTTGAATTCAGCCGGCATTTGGTTATTTGCTTGATTATATAATTGCTTAAATTGCTCATCTGACATTGCACTAACATTGAGTGCTGGGTTAAATGCTTTTGCAAAATCAACAGGAGCAAAAAATCCTTGGACTGCGCCACCTTGATCTTTAACTAAATATGGATAAATCTCACTTTCTGATACAGCTTTATTTATTTCTTGCCATGCTAAATAACCATCAACAGTAAGCACATCGTCGCTGGACATAATTATTTGAAATACTGATTGAGACCCTGATGTTTGGAAGTACTCACCTAGTTTTGACGATGCTTGAATTTCAGGAGTATCTAATTCACCACCAATGCTTGTGCTTAGTTCCTCTCCCTGCCCTGCCATATATCCAAAAAAACCTGTCAATAAAAGAACTACTAAAATTGTTATTAATGGTCTCTTAGTTGCAGCGCTTGAAAAAAAGTTTGTTAAAAGTTTCATAGAGATAAAGATTAATATAAAAAATAATTTATATGGATTTATCTATGTTAAATAAATGTAAATTTAAATAAAAATTAATATGTTTATATGCTTTCAACAATCATAACTGCAACATTAATTAATTTTTTAATTGTTCCAGCCGCATATCATGATTCAGAATCAACATATGTTAAAAATAAAATTGAAAATTATGATGTAATTACAATATCTCAGTCTGGAAGTCTTTTTTATAGTGTTACTAATGAGATTTTAGAGAGTGTGGAAAACTTAGATAGTAATGTAACTTTTATTGGAAGAGCAAATGTAGGTTTAGAGTCAGTAGAATCACCCAGTGGAGAAACAAAACTTACAACATTAGAAAATTATCTATATAACGTCTCTATAAAAACAATTGCATCATCTAAAGTAGATTACTTTTACAATGATGAAGTAGCTCAAGTAATAAAAAGTAACAAACTAGTAGTTTCAAGCTTAACTGCTGAAAGGTACGGTCTTTCAGTTAATGACAAAGTAAGTTTAATTGGCTTAAACTCAGCACCAGTTGACATAGAAGTAGGAATGATTCTTAAAGATTCTGAACTTGGTTGGTTTGAAGGAGTTGTTAATAAAGAAGTTGGATTTAATTTAGGTATTTTTCGCAATATTCAAGCTATTATTTGGGACACAAAAATTAACGAGAACCACCTTATTGAGCTTCATAAAAATATCAAATACAAAAGAGTTAAATTTACATTTAGAGATAATAAGCCAAATAAGAATTGGGTTTTACCAACAGCACTTGTAAAAGAAATGTTTGGAGATTTTCAAATTAAAGAAAGAGATGGTACTTGGATAACTACTGAACCCTCTTGGCGAGAAGAGAATATTCAAGTCAAAAAAGTTCCTATTCTTGGTAATACAAGATGCCACAGATTAATGTGGGAGCCATTAGAAGGTGCTTTAAATCAAATATTAGATGAGGGATTAGCTTACACGCTTTCTTTGCAAGATTTTAAGAAATCTGGGGGGTGTTATGCTCCAAGACGCATAAATCGATTCGATTCAGGGGGTAGTATATCTCGTCACGCTTGGGGAATTGCTATAGATATCAATACAAAATCAAGCTATCACCCTAGGGTGGTAGAAATTTTTAATTCTTGGGGATTTGCTTGGGGAGGAACTTGGACCTCTCCTGATGAAATGCATTTCGAACTTAGAGATTTATCAGCCAGTATTTCTAAGACCAGCAGCTAAGCCATTTATAGAAAGCAATAAAGAATTTTTTTCAATTGGGTCTAGTTCACGTTTTGTCATTTTATTCATTAGTGTTATCTGAATAATTGAGAGTGGATCTAAATATGCATTCCTAACTTTTAATGTGTTTTTTAATATTTTATTGTCATCAAGAAGTTCCTCATTATTTTTAATTTTTTTTATAGAAGTTAGAGCCAGCTTTGACTCTTTATAAATAATGTCATATATTGCTAGCATGTCTTCATTCAAAAGTAACTCTACATAAAGTTTTGCTATTTTTAAATCTGATTTTGCAAGTGTCATTTCTATATTGCTAATTAAATTTTGCATAAAATCTGAATTTTTATAAATTTTTCTGACTTGTTTTATTCCATGTTTTTTAATCATGCTGTCTAATGCTGTACCTGCTCCAAACCAACCTGTTAATGTATTTCGTGTTTGGGCCCAGCCAAAAACCCAAGGTATAGCTCTATAATTTTGAATTGTTTTTATATTCGTTTCTCTCTTTGTCGGTCTTGAACCGATATTTAAAACTGAAAGCAACTTAACCGGGGTACCGTTTTCAAAGTATTCAATCAATTCTGGTTTAGAAAAAAAGGATTTATATTTATCTAAAGATATATCTGACAACTCTTGTAAAAATTTTTGATTTGGTATTGCTGCCCTCAGCTTTGTATCAGATTCATTAATAAACGCTATCAAACCTAATTTAATGTTTTCAAAACCTAGATAGGAAGTTGAATACTTGTCAGAAATTACTTCTCCTTGCTCAGTGTATCTAATTTGATTGGAAATAGTTCCTTTAGGTTGTGCTGAAATTGAATTGTAAGTTGGTCCTCCTCCCCTACTTATTGTTCCGCCTCTTCCATGAAAAAAAGTAACATTAACATTCTTTTTTATCCCTTCTTTAAATAAATTGATTTGAGCATTGTAAACATTCCACTGTGAAGAAATAATTCCGCCGTCTTTATTTGAGTCAGAATATCCGAGCATAATCTCTTGATTGCTATTTTGAAATTTTTTAATAAATAAAATATATTGATTGTCTAGCAGTAGCTTCCTAAGTATTATATCTGCATTTTGTAAATCATCTATTTCCTCAATTAAAGGAGTTATAGATGGAATATTCTTTTCAGAAATGTACTTTTTACAAATTTTAAAAAGATTGAGGACATCATTTTCAGATTTAGTCATTGAGAGAATGACAGAATTAAAAACAGTATCTCCATAAATTTTTTGTAATTTAGGGATATCTTTTATTAAAGCTTCAAAATCAAGATATTCTTTACCAGACTTATCATTTATAACAGATGAATTTTGTCTTATATCTATAGAAACACCATGAAACTGAAACTTTTTAACTAGTTCAATAAAATTATGTAGTTTGTTATTTTGAATTTTTTTTCCAAATACTTCTAGGACACTCTCCTGGAATAATAATATATCTTCTAAAAATTCTGAATAATACATATAGCCTTTATTATTTTTTTGAAAATTATCTAACCTATGGAATACCAAAGAAAGGAAAATCCTAAAAGGTTCGTCATAATTGACTCTTTTATAATGCTTATAATCTTTTGGTAAGATTTTCTTATATTTATCAATTTTTTTTGTGAGTATTTTTGGACTATCGACAAAATCAGTCGAAATACTAAACTCTTCGGAAAACTGAACAATTTTTTCTTTATACATATTTAAAATTTGATTTGAGTAAATTTCTAATGCTTGCTTTGTGATTTTTGTCGTAACATAGGGGTTTCCATCTTTATCGGCACCAACCCAAGAACCAAATTTTAATTCAAAATTTTTTGCTTTATTTGCTATTTCTTCATCATCAACAATTTTTTGATAAACATCTTTATACAAAATATCTAGGTAATATATTAAAGATTTAACTTCATCGATTGGATTGGGCTTAGTAGATCTGACTTCCCTCGTGTACCAAAGTTGTGTAATTAATGAATTTATTTCACTCATATCACTTGAATTATTTTTTTCAATAATTTCAGCTATTTTATATATTTTTTTAAGAGTTGATTGTCGTGAACTTTCAGTAGGATGTGCAGTGAAAACTGGTATAAAGCTCAAATTTTCATTTGTTTCTTTCCTAATTGAAATTTTTGAATTATCTAAAGTATGTTCCCTAAAAACTTGTTCAGCAATATTTGATAGGTAAAAGAATATTGTAAAAGCTTTTGCAATAATGTAAATCTCATTTGGATTAAGTTTCTCTAAGATGCTAAAACTACTGTCTAAATATCTATTATTATTTGTTTGTCTGTATTTTTTTGAATTTAATCTAATTTCTTCAACAATTTTGAAATATTTAATACCTGCTTGGTCTTTTATTACGCTACCTAGTTCACTCGCAAGTAAATTAATAGACTTGGATAAAGTATTAAAATTTGGACTAATTTTAGATTCTTTCGGCATCTGAAATTTCAAAGCTTCCAGTTGAATCGAATATTAAAGATGTGACACTTTCAAAATTAATTTCATGAAATTCGGAGTGTGGGGTATGAATCAAAATTAAGTCATAGCTAGATAAATTTTCTAAATTTTTTTCCTTAGAAATACTATTTTTATTAAAGTCTAGTTCATCAACGTGGGGATCATAAAAAGAAAGATCTACACTTTTTTCCAATAAAGACTCAATAATATCTATTGCGGGAGATTCTCTTGTGTCACCAATATCTTTTTTATAAGCAACACCTAAAATTAAAATTTTTGAATTCTTTAAAAGTATCTCTTTTTTATTCATTAATTCGCTTATTCTTGCAACTACATAGTTAGGCATTGAATTATTTATTTCTTGGGCTAACTCAACGAATCTAACTGGTTGTCCAATTTGTCTAGTTTTAAAAGATAGGTATTTTGGATCTATTGGAATACAGTGGCCTCCTACACCTGGACCAGGCCTAAATGACTGAAATCCAAAAGGTTTTGTTTTGGCAGCTTCAACTACTTCCCATATATCTATATCTAACATGTTGGATAATATTGCTAGCTCATTTACCATGGCGATATTTACTTGCCTATAGGTATTTTCAATTAACTTGACCATTTCTGCTTCTCTAGTGCCCGAAACCTCAACAACCTCATCAATGATTGATTTGTAAAATTTAGAAATTTTTACTAATGATTTTTTATTAATACCGCTTACGATTTTTGGAGTATTTTTGAATGTCCACTCTTTATTTCCGGGATCAATTCGCTCAGGAGAATATCCAAGTAGGAAATCTTCCCCTGCTTTTAAGTTTGAAACATTTTCAAGAATTGGCTGAACAATTTCTATAGTCGTTCCTGGATAAGTAGTAGATTCTAAAATAACGACCTGGCCTTTTATCAAGTTTTCGCCAATACTTTTTGAAGCAGCTTCGACATAACTTAGGTCAGGTTGGTAGTCAGTTAAAGGTGTTGGAACACTGATTACTATATATTCACTTTCGCCTAATACTTTTGAATCAGAAGTAAATAATAATTCTTCAGAAAGAGCATTATTAAGAACTTCAACTGAAATATCTTCAACATGGGAAATAGACTTATTGAGATTATTTACAACTACCTCGTTTATATCATAACCAGCAACTTTAAGAGTACTATTAGCCGCTTCAATCGCTAAAGGTAGGCCAACGTATCCAAGCCCAATAACTGCAAGATCGTATTTAAATTCACTCATATCTAATCAAATAAAATTTCATAAATCCTATCAGAAGTTTTACCATCCCAATATTTAATCTTTGTTTCATTTAAAATCTTACCCTCTAAAGAATTATTTATTTCATTAATTATATTTTCCTTATTAATACCTATTATCCGATTAGTTCCATCAGTAACTGTTATTGGCCTTTCAGTCTCTTCTCTAAGAGTCAAGCAATTTATACCTAGATAGGTTGTCTCTTCTTGAATCCCTCCGGAATCAGTAAGAACTAAACAACTTCCATAAACAAGTGACATAAAATCAATATACGAAAGTGGATCTATTAAAAAAATATTTTTAAATGAAATTTTTTGATCTTCGATATAATTTTTAAGTCTTGGATGTGCTGGAAGAATTATTTCGTAAGTTTCTGTAAACCTACCAACTGCTTCAAATATATCATTTAAAATATCATCTGATAGATTTGATGGTCTATGTAGAGTCATCACAAAATATGGTTTCGTAATATTTAATTGCTCTTTTATCGCATATAAATTTTCAATTATTTTTGTTTTATTGTCTGATAAAGTATCAATCATAATATTTCCAACGTTAAAAATCTTATCTGCTGATACTCTTTCATTTAGTAAATTTTCCATTGCATCGTCAGACGGAATTAATAATAAGTCGCTAATTGCATCAACCATTATCCTGTTTCTTTCCTCTGGCATATGTAAATTATTTGACCTTAACCCTGATTCAACATGAAATAAATATTTGTTTGCATTTTTAGCGGCTATTGAAGCTGCAAGAGTAGACGTTACGTCTCCAAATACACCAACTTTGTCTATTTTGAAATTCTTAAAAACTTTTTCTAATTCTTCAACAATGTATTGATACTGATTACTTTGAGAATCTTTTGGGGCATCAAGGTTTAGATCTGGATTTCTTATTTTTAAATCTTCAAAAATATTATTAGACATGCTTTTGTCAAAATGCTGACCAGTGTGAATAAATAGAACACTTTTATTATTTTCTTCTAATTTTTTTAAAAGCGGTGCTGCCTTTACAAAATTTGGCCTTGTACCAACAACAAGAGCAATATCATATTCTTTAATCACTACTTTATGA